>LSQX01193987.1_pt1 | contig 86957 bp, 106 predicted proteins | sample 654561 | NCBI WGS metagenome assembly LSQX01 (sample SAMN04489861, study PRJNA283612) | anaerobic digester metagenome | isolation source: 4 biogas reactors fed with cattle manure at either 37C or 55C with and... | place: Denmark: Kongens Lyngby | collected 2014 | reverse complement strand
TTTTTAAAAAAGAAACGTTCCCTTGAAAACGACTAAAAAACCTGCAATTTTCCTTGCAATTCTTCCCAATTTCCTGTAAAATACTCATAATCGGCTTCAAAAAACACATAACCGAAAGGTTCAAATTTATGCGTGTTTATTATGGAGAAGTTTACAGGAACGGAACTCTTGTCGCCACCACATCAAACTACAGCCACTTACCTTCTGTAAGACGTGCTGTAAACAATCTGAAAAACATATTCCAAGAACCTGAAGAGGTTCTTGGAATGCAAATCCAAAAGTCCAAGAAAGTTAAGAAGTAATGAGATACGTTGGCGGCAAATTTTTGATCCGAAAACAAGTCGCAGAATACTTAGAGTCCGTAAGAGGCTCTAGGGACTATTTTGAGCCGTTTGTTGGCGGGGCCTGGGTAACCATCGAAATGTCCGGGAAACGGCACGCAAGCGACATTAACAGCCATTTAATCACTATGTGGAAGGCATTGCAGGATGGCTGGATACCGCCTGACAATGTTTCAGAAGAAATGTTCAGGGAGTACAAAGAAAAAATGCCTGAAAATGATCCTTTGACAGCGTTTATCGGTTTCGGGTGTACGTATGGTGGAAGGTTTATGCAAGGTTTTGCCAGACAAAAAGAGAGAGACGGTACTGATAGAAACTTTGCATTGGTGGCGAAAAACTCTTTATTAAGAAAGTTGGAAAAACTGAAAGACGTTACTTTCACGCATGGCAGCTATTTAAGTTATGCGCCGGACAACAAATTAGTTTACTGTGATCCTCCATATGAAAATACAAAGCCGTATGACAGGATAGAAAAATTTGATCATGATTTGTTTTGGAATGTCATGAGGAAGTGGAGCCGAAACAATATGGTGGTGATTTCAGAATTTAATTCACCAGAAGATTTCATTACTGTTAAGGAAATGAAAGGTAGAACCTTTGTGCATGATGGAAGCGGAACAACAACGGAAACTTGTGAAAAATTATTTGTTCACGAATCTTTGGCAGGGAAATTGAAACCTTGGAGGTAAAAAATGATGCATAACTTTGCAAATTGTGAACAGTCCATTGCTTACTTGAGGAGCGTACGGGGCAGAAAGTCAGCCGGATGCATATCTACTTTACCGGTGAAGACGACGGTAATCCTTTCTGTCCACTAAAACGGGTGAAGACCAGGTAGTGCCGTCGGTACTTTTCGTTGGAAAAATTCATTGAAGGATTCATTAAGGATAGGGAGGCCTGAAAAATGACAGATAAACGAAAAACAGTGTTTGATGAGTTGCGGAATATAGTAAGGGCATTAGATCCTGAAGCAATTGAAACACCGTATGATGCTTTAAGCGACATAAGAATTTCTACAGATTCATTGAAGCTTTTGCTTGTTGATATTTCTAAATGTTTAATGGCGACCCGTAATGATTTGTGCCGTATCAGGTATGATCGTAATATCGCGTACACTATTGATGAATAGGCTTGGAAGAAATGAATAATAGTTTTGAAATGTTTAAGTTGTATTCACGGGCAGAACTGCATATTGATGCTGCACAGGATGTGTTGGGCAGATCTGTAGAGGTATTAGAAGATGTTGGCAGTATAAGTGCAAACCGGTTTATCAATAAAATTAGAGGGTTACGTGAAGAGGTAGATCTTGCTAGAGAGGAAGCCAGTGCTTTATCGGATGATGCGTTCTTTATCACCCGTGAGAATATGCGAACCCGATACAGATGATGAGCCGTATTGGCGCTGTGTAATTTGCGACAATGATTAAGCGATGTCACAAAGACGCAAAAAGAGTGTAAGTGAAGGGAATAATGAGTAACGAGACATATATTATGCTGTTACAAAATTACCGTGAAGAGGGGAGGAGGTTGTCAAGTTAAATGGACAAGATACGTGAAAAATTTGAACGTGAACGGGATGCAGATGTTGCGCTGATACGCGCAGATTCTGCGATTGCTGAAGCTGCTCAATTAACAACTTGTCCCGAATTGGCTAAAAGTATTGAAAAGTTGAGAGATGAGGTCGATTACTTAAGCATCCTTGTATGGGAACGAAAGAATGAATTTCTTTCGGAAATTCGCAAAAAGGAAAGAGAAGAAATGTCGAAAGGGGTTAAAGAATTTGCTGAAAATCCTTGACAAAACCTTGAAAATAGGTTTATAATTAGACCACGGAACGCGCCCTTAGCTCAGTTGGATAGAGCATCGGCCTTCTAAGCCGAATGTCGTAGGTTCGAATCCTACAGGGCGTGCTAAGTAACTTTTGAAAGTATATTTAACATGGAAATGAACAAAAACAAACTTCCAGTGAAGTAGTGAACCCAAAAGTGTTATGGTGTTCTGTGGTTTTACTCCTGTTAATTTTTGCTGGATTCATTATACTAGATTCAAAGATTATTAAAATGAAACCTTGGGATAAGGAATTAACGAGAAAAGACTTGTTAGAATCTGCAAGTAATGAGTTGGCATCTGCTTTAATGGGGTGCAAATGGGCGAAGCTGTTTTTACATGATACCGGTGTCGATATTATTCCGTTAAACGATATTATTCAGTACCTAGAATCCTATAAGAATTATATCAATTCTGAACAATCAACGGTAACCTCTTTGAATAAAGAGGATGTCGTAAAATGATCACAGAAGAGAAAATTTACGAGGCTATCTGTTCAGTCCAAGAAAGCAGGGACAGTTGCAATAAAGCTATGTCCATACTGTCAGGTAATAGGGCAGAAATAAAAATTGAAGAATATTTTGGTGAAGATGCTGTTTTGTATCAGGCATGGGAAGTTATAGGGTTAGCCTATAGCATGTTATCGACTGCACAAGCACAGCTAAAAATAGAACTTCGAAAAAAGAAAATAAAAAAAGATTCAATGGACGGTTCAAATGCTTGAGGCTAAATTGGGTATTAAGTTTCTCGAAACTATAAAAAAGAACATAAAAGAAGTAGAGAAAGAGCATTCAAACAAAAAGTTGAAAAATGTTGAAAGTTTGCTTTGGAGGTGTGGTTGGGAGAAACCATTCTTTTTGCTGGTGGAGTTTGATGAAGAGTGGGTAGTTTTCAGTTACAGGTATGTAGATGGCGAAGATAACTTTAAAGATATTCTAACCGACTTCTTAAAACGTGCTTATTACGGAAACGTGTGTATGGCAGTTAAGCGCCCTGAAATTACTTTAAAAATGCCTAAAAAAGACGTTATGAAGTTGTCAACCCTTATAGGACATTACAATTACGATTGGACAGAAGTAAAATGATTGAAAAGGTTCAAAAAAAATAGTAGAAAGATTATGAAAGTTGTTTACGTAAACTCAAGTAGGGGCGAGTAATGGTTAAAATACCGTACAATGATTATTTCAATACAAGGGGCGGATTAGATCCGTATTCCATTGATAATGTATTAGGTTACTATGGGGTGAATTTCTCATACCGACATAATCTCATTAACAAATCAAAACAATACGGTCCTATAAGGAGGCATTCAGAAGATCCCTTAGAGCAGATCTACCCTATATGGTGGTCATGTAAAAAAATAGGCTGCCCTTCAATGGAGTTTACTTTTAATAAAGAGGGATCATGGGTATATCCTGAATGCCGTGTGTGTGGGTGGGGTCCTTATTATACTGTTCCTGAATACACTCTTCTTAAAAACGAACTAAGGAAAGCACTAGACAGTATTGGGTTAAAATCCGCATCTAGGTTCGTATCGTTTAAGTACTACGATAAAGATACCCGTAAAGGTTGGACGGGCATTATTTATAGCCGAAAACATAAAGATTGGATTTGGTTCCCTGTTACTTCTGTGAATCGTATTGTTAAGAATGTCTTAGAAGCATATAAGCCGGATGGAAATCCAGAAGTTATTTCTCAAGAATCTATGTGGGAAAGGGAGAAAAATTACATGAAGCTTTCCCAAAATACTGAACGGGAATTATGATAATGGATGAATTAAGCGACATTAAATGCAAATGCGGCTCAAAAGGAATTACCCTGAAAGTTTCGTACATAAACGATTGGCTTGCAGTATGCCCGAATTGCAGGCGTAGGATCTTTGGGGACTTGATCAACAAGCTAACGGAGCCTCTTGAGAAAAGCTTAGATCATAACATTGTCTCTGTTCGAATAAAGCCTCATTTTCTTAGAACCCTATTACGTATCGTATGCCCAAACAAATCGTTTGAAGTTACCGTCACCTTTAAAAAGTATCCTGAAATTACCTTTACGGTTCGTGACGCAAGACATTTAATATGGGAGTTAGAATCATGCGTACTAGACCCGTACAGTTGGAGGCAGAAAAATGAGTAGTAAAAAATTGCAGTGCAATCATTGCAATAAGTCGAGAATATTTCGATTTAGGAATGTTCACGATAAACCTACTTGCACATGCGGTAATTGTGGAGAGCCTGTCGCGTACGTTTGGCATAAGGATTGCCTAGACGTACTGAATGCCATAAGAGAATCATCAAAACCTGTATTTTCGAACATTTCAACAACTATTGAAGTATTCGGTGAAGCTGAAACAGTATCGGTTTACTGGCAATTTTTCGACAAAAGTTTAGAACCTATCGAATTCGGAAACATATTCCAATCCCATATTAGCAGGTTCTTATTTGACGATATTTTAAACTTAAGAGGATTCCATTACAGAGAGGTTAACGAAAGTTTTATAGAGTTCATCATAAAAAGACTAAGCGAAGTTCCGTATGAAGTATTTGAAACTTTACCTGATAAAGCTAAAGAAGAGGTTTACAGGAGTGTTTTACTCAAATACTTTAATGAGCCGAAAAAATCATACAAGTCAATAAACATACGGGACGTAAGGGATTGGGGCAGAAAGGAGACAAACGAGAATGAACAAAAACACAAAAACAAAACCTGAAATGTTCACATTAGACGATAATGAGTTTGATGAAAGTATGTTAAAGTTTCGTAAAGAGTCTCAAGACTTTGTGGAGATGCACAGCATACACGTAATGAATCTTGGCAAACTTAAGCTGTACCGAAAAGAATTTATGAATGGCCGCGAAACAACAAAGCGAGTCCTGTTGAGTAGTTTAACACGTGATTACTCAAGAGATCTTTTCAAAAGCACAGATGAGGCTTACAGCCTGGAAACTCTAGCAAAATCCATGATCAACGAATTTCGGCTTATCCTTCGACATGGGGACTGCACAGATTTCCTCTTAGAGTAGCTTTTCTATTGACTTCCTGAACAATTTCCTGTAAAATAGTCCCTGTAAACTTCATTTTTAGTTGAGTGGAGATGTTTACGAAATAATTGATTCTTTGTACGGAATTTTAGAAAGGGAAGAGTAACATGACGGTTAACGAAACTGGCCTAAAATGGCGTGGAATCGCCTACAGCGACAACGGTCACCCAATTAGTTGTACTTTCAATTATAAGGCAAGAGAAAGTGCGTCTAAGGCGTTGAAGAGGCTAATTAAAAAGCATGGTGCGGAGTATGGAATCGTAGAAGTGTCCGGGGTAAACTTAAACTTCTCGACTAAGCTTATTAAGCCGTGTAAAGATTGCGGTTCAAATCATTTTGTTGCTAACAACATTTCCATTAAAAAAACTACAAAAGGAAAACGTGGACCAAGTAAAGGTTTCTTTTGCCACCATTGCGGAAAGAGGCATCAAAGCAAGACGTTAAGGAAAATTTTCACAAAAGCCAGGGATGCAAAAATATCATTTATTGTTGCTTTCAAGAATGAAAACGGTGTTTGGAAATTCCGCGCATATATTGGAAAAACTTCAATATCTTACGGCTATTTATCTGCCGATGCTTTATTGTATTCTTTGCACAAATATCAAGAAACTCTAATGTATGCTTCGTTGTTTGGGGTTGATGTTTCAGAAGATGAAAAAAGAGAATCTTTTCGAAAAATGGAAAGCATACATGAAGAGACGAAATTTGTAGTAGAAGGAAGGATGCACCTATGACTGAGGAAATGGTAATGTACAGGGCTCATGTTTATGTAGATAATGAGATCGTGGAAAGTTCTCCATGGTTAAATTCTTTTAAAGCCGCAAGAAGGGATGCGAGATTGATGGCATATAGTTGGCCTAAAGGGAAAGGGAAAGTAGAGACTTATAAATATAAGAGGGCAGTAAATAAAAAAACACTCAATTGACAATGCACCGGATTGAAAGGGATAAATGTACGACAACAAAAATATCAATAAGTCCTTGTCAAAACTTGAAAATATTTCATTAGAACTTTCCGAGGTATTTACCCTAGTTTCGAATTCAGGGATTGAAATGGACTACAAGCACTTTACAAAATCCGCAAAAAGCCTTACAAAACTGATAGAATCGCTGAAAAAGTCTTTAAAAATGGCTAAAATTTAAAAAAGTCATTTTACGTATTTACAGTATGAAATACTTGTGGTAAGGTACTGTATGGTTTTTACCCTTCAAAGGAGAAGTTTTCATGAAATTATGTCCTGAATGCGCTAGTAGGTCCATATTTGTCCGAAGGTATCGCAAAAAAGTTGTCGCAATCTGCGACGAATGCGGAAGCCTGTATGACGATCCTGTATTGGATGTTGTAGAAAAATTTTTTTTAGATAAACATTACATAACCCATGTTAACCTGGAAAGAGAGATTTTCGGAGTGAAAGAAGAAGATCAAAAGTGGAAAGTTATGATGATCCTAAACACAGAGGATGGCAAGAAAGTTGTTGAAAGAGAAGGGTATGACATCCTTTCACTTCTGAACTCTGATATTGAACTTTGAAATTTAGGCGAGATACCCAAGTTGGCCAAAGGGAGCAGACTGTAAATCTGCCGGGTTACGCCCTTCGGAGGTTCGAATCCTCCTCTCGCCATAACGCTAAAAAGAAATTTAGCGAGAAAGGCATTTAACACAATGTTAAAAAATACAAAAAAACATCCACTGCTAAACGAATGGTATTACAAACTTTACGCAGATGATCTAGAGTATTGTAATGTGGCGTTCCCTATATTTAACGAAGTTTGGTTTACTCAACGTATTTACGCATCTGTTTTGAGCGTTAAAAAGAATAAGCACGAGTACGAAGTTTAGGTATCTCCTTCCAATAACTTTTCCCATGAAACCCTCCTTTTATGAAAACTTTGATTTTGATCCCTGCAAAAACTGTGGAAGCACTGAGTATACATTGTATAATGTAGAGATTTCAGAAGATCCTTACAGTTTTTGGGGAATGGTTTGCAGCAATTGTGTATCGATTTGTCACAATGAAAGGGCTGAAAACTTAACAAAGTGGTTATCAAATTTGAGCTTTAATAAATACTTTCCAAAAACAGATGTGGCAGTTGAATTTAGAAAGTCTGATAAAAAATGGCTGTACAAGCCGATATTAGATAAAGATGAAGATGAATTTACTGAAAGAGAACTTTACAACCTGTGTTCATTCATATTAAGTTTGTATTTCGCAATTTGGAATAAAAAAGTCTATAAAAGGTGAATTATGATTAAAAGACCTAAAAAATTATTTCATTACATTGGCGGCAAAGCGCTAGCTGCCGACATCATTTGGAAGGAACTGGGGGGGGGTATCACATACTATTGTGAACCGTTCTTTGGTTCCGGGGATGTTTGGTTCTTGTCGCCATACTGGCAATCCCAAACAGCCATCCTAAACGATTTAAACGGAAATTTGGTTAATTTTTGGAGATCCGTTCAAAAAGATCCTGAAAAAATTATCGATTGGGTTGTAAGACCGCGTAGCAGCATTGACTACACGGCTTGCAGAATCTTTGACAGCGATAATCAAAAAGTTGCGGAAAAACTAGCGCAAGATATTGATTATTATGATTCGGAAGCTGCTGCGAAGTGGCTTTATGCAGTGTCGGGATCTTTTAATCGTATCAATTCCATACGGCCAAAAGGCATGTTGAAGATGACCAGAACATATCATAGTATTACTTCCTTCAACGAAAAAGAATCCGTAGAACATGCCAAACAGGAACTGAGAGAACTTATAAAATATTATAAGGATAGACTTTTGAAGTGTGAAATCTTGTGCCAGGATTGGAAGCTTGCTGTAGATATAAAGAGAAAACGGGACGTTAAATCTTCTATTTACGGATTCTTCTTAGATCCTCCATACACGGATAGAGGGTACCTGTACGCAAAGCAAGACACCCCACAACAGGACGTGCTTGATTGGTGTATCGGTAACGGTGACAAAAGTGATTACAGGATTGTTGTGGCTGGTTTTGACGGTGAATATGAACCGTTATTGCCATTAGGTTGGCGGAAAATTCATTGGTCCAAAAAAGACCCTAGAGAAACTTTGTACTTTTCCCCTAACTGCGAAAACTCTTAAAATTACCTTGTAATCCTTCCCTATTTCCTGTAAAATAAGAACAATTGAGGCCTTAACGTAAGGAGAAGTTACTATGACGTATGCCGACACAATGAAGGAACTTTACGCAAACGATTCCTACGTATTTCAGGAAAGGGGAGATCCTGAAATAACTGAAAAGGAATGGGATGCCTTGATAAGGTCTCTTACGTCCATGCTTTTGTATGCGCCAGAAGATAAGTTGGCACTGATTCAAGCGACAATGAACGAATTAGACATTCGATATTCGCATTGGCTTGCAAAGCAAAGAGGTGACGGGTATGTTCCTGAAAGAATGCAAACATTGTTCGAGTAGGTACTTCTTTATAGTGCCGTCTACAGGAAAATGGGAAGCACGTTGCTACGGTTGCAATGTGAACGATACTTCTTCAAACAAAATAACAAACCATATGAACAAAATTCGCCCTATTAGACCTTTCATGAAAGACTGTTTCGCTATAGTAGTGTTAGATGATGGTGAGTGGAATTGCTACGCTTATTATGGTTCAGATGCAGGTACTGAAAACATATTAACATTCCCTGTAGTTACTGCATATGACACTGCCGATAGGCTTATGGAGGCTTTCGGGGAGGTTGCAGAAAGATTGGAAAAAGAAGCAAAATACCCTCTTAAGAAGGGATAGTAAAGAGCCTGTAGCTCAATTGGTTAGAGCTTCCGGCTCATAACCGGATGGTTTTCGGTTCGATCCCGAACAGGCTCAATCATTTTTCTATAAAATTTCAATTATTAAGATTTTCCCTTAAGGTTCCTATTAAGGGGGGGGGTATACTGTACCTAACTCTTAACATTAAAAGGAGATTTTAGATATGGAAAGAGATGAAAAGATTTTAGTGGAAAGTGTATGGGTAGATGTATACGAGGTTGACTTTGAACGGGGAGAACTTGATCACGTAAATTCATTTGATATTGATATCCCAAATATTTACACATACAACAGTATAGATGAGATGATGGATGTATTGCTTGTTGTTTTTGGGTACGACTTAAGTGAAGTGGGTTATGAAATTTTTGAAGGAAAGTTAGTTACGTCATTTATTGTAGATGAAAATAACGAAAAACCAGCAGATTATAAACTAGAAGAGTGGGAAAACGGAGAAAGGACATTATATACAGCCCATGTTAGAGTTCGCGCTTCAAGAATTGTTAAAAGACCCTTATTTTAATCTACAATTCTCTAAAAAACACCTCCTTAAGAAAACTTCCGAGACTTGTTGTAAAATACAACAAATACCGGAGGTATCTTCATGCTAAAATTTGCAGACCTGGATAACAATTTACTGAACCAATTACTTGATTACGTGGACAATAATGATGTTGAAAGCGTTTTCGGATCTTTGAAAAATTTCAGTTTATCGGCCGATTTCTCAAAAATTGCCGATATTTTGCGCACATACGCGCAAGAGTCCGGCAACACCTTTATGAGCAACCAACTCGACATGATAGAGAATGCACCTTACCGAGCCGCTAAGCGCCTTAGACGGCCGTTTAGACGCTTTAGGGCGCAAGAGTTGGAACCAGAAGTAGATGAACAATCAGAAGAAGAAAAACAAAGAATTTTAGAAGAATTCGGCAAACCTCACGATAACCGCGCAATTGAGATTCAAACAGAAAGTGGAATTGACGAAAATCACTACCTGTTCACACGTGATCAAAAATACTTGTTTCAAGCTGAAAAAATGCTTGAAACAATTGAATCTGATATTGAACACGGGATGTACCAAAAAGTTTTAAAGGGCCTTGAAAATATGCAAGATCGCTTCCAAGATGTTTTTGAGGGTTCTGTCATGTTTTTGATTGGCCTGGTGAATGACAATTATGCCGACAAACAATTCGGAATTACTTTCAGACAACCAGATCCCGAGAAAATTGAAATCGAAAAACAAAGCATCCTAGAACATATTGAGATCCTATCTTCTTGATCTTCACCGTTCAAAACTCTTGATTTTCAACAACAATCATGGTAAGATGTATTCAGTTGAACTGAAAAGAGGTGGCTATCTTGGACAGAATTAAACTTCAATTTGAAAAGGCGTGCAAAGACACTTACGTAAGTATTGTCGATTTTAATGACAAAATTACCGTAAATTTTTCTAAAGACGGTAAATCGTTTTCGTTCTTATCGGCAAAAAAAGATTTTTTGAAATTATCCGATAATCGGATACGTCAAATTGCAGCAATTTCGTTGCATTGTATGATTTGAAGAAAGGATTCGTAACATGGAACGCTGCCCAAAATGTAACGGTGACTTCACAGCGACTCAAGAAGGGCGCTTGAAGTTTTGGAAAATACGTTGTAAAGATTGTGGACATTGGGAATTCGGAACGGATTATGACAGCGTATTGGATTTATGGAAACGAAACACGGACAATGATTTAGGGTTGTTTATGCGAGTTGAAAACGCAAATACAATCGAATCCGCTGCAAAGATAGCAGCAAAAAAGAAAAACGTAAGAATGCTTTTAGAAATGATAAACAGGGATCCTAGAAGTAATACCAAGCATGTAATCAATGCCTGTATCGATTACAATGCCCGAGATGTTCTTGATGATCTCTTAGAATTCATTCCTGAAAGCGTTATTAAAATAATGTTGTTAATTACTTTCTCAAAAGCAGAAGACAAGTTTACAGAAGACTTGTTGAAGCACGTCCAACCTTCCCCCCAGTTACTAAAGGCTGCTGAAATCTTTGTCGAAAAACACAAATCAGACAAAAGAAAATCAGTCACATCAAACCGCATTCTTAAAGCGGTAGAAGCCATGGTCAACTAAGTATCTGATATTACAGCTGTTTTTAGGTTTTAACAAAAAATCAAGGAGATTGCTTTATGAAATTCGTAAAACTTACAGTTATTGCAACAATCATTATGGTTTCTATGTCCTTACAAGGTTCTGAGGTTTTAGATCAAGACGTCTTAAACAATGTAGCAGACAAAATCAGATCACTGGTAGAAACCAACCCTAGACACCCCATGAATGAAAGCGAACATTCAGACGAACTTGCCAGGGAAATCCTACGGGCTGCCAACAGTACAGAAAATGTAGAGCCTGAATTGATCCTTACGATGGCCTTTTGCGAAAGTACGTTAAGGACAACTGCCCGAGGTGGATTGGGGGAAGTAGGTATCATGCAGATTCACGGTGTGGCCAAACGTGGTTGTGATATGGAAACCAGACAAGGCCAGTTGAATTGTGGTGCAAAATTTTTGCAAGAATCTTACAATATTTGCGGATCTTGGGAAGGTTCTTTGACCAGGTATGCAACAGGCAAGTGCAAGAGTGACAAGTCACGTGTTAAATGGCTTGTCAATTACCGCATCAAAATGTGGGAAAAACTAAAGAAACGTGAAGAAATTGATTGAATTTTAAGTAAAAACAGTGTAGAACTGTAACGTAGAAGAAAGGAAAACTAACATGCGTATTTGGTTCGGAAAAATCCCTACAACAGAAAAAACCAATTTTGTCCTGTCCACAAAAGTTAGAGGTATTGAATCTGAGGTATATGCACTAAAAAGTGCTGTAGAGTTTCACCGAGATTTCACGGAAAATGATGTTTACGATTTTGTTTTTCATGATGAAGATCCTAAGAATGCAGAAGTTGTTACGCCGTTAATTTTCCAAAAAGAGTACGGGAACATTTTTGACTGTGATTACACGGTAGATCCTTTATACCACGTACCTTTTGGCACATTGGAGTACGTTTACAATTTCATGGATACTTTGAAATTGAAACGTCCATACCCGTTAAATATCCCGTTAGAATTGCATAAAATCAGCGGATTGAATCCGAGAATTGTTGAAGGCCCTAAGACGTTCGCGAAGGATGTTTGGGTAAAGAACATTTACGTAAACAAAGATCCTATTAACGGTCCTTCGATTTCAGTTCCTTACGGGAAGTGGCAAGTAACGGATTATGCAAACATCGTAGCTGAATTTAGAATTTTCATCTTTAATAAACGAGTTGTGGACATTAGGCGATATAGTGGCTGCTTTTTTAAGGTTCCTGACATTAATTTTGTTAAAAACTGTATCGATACTTTCGTTTCTGCGCCAATAGCCTACACACTAGACGTAGGCATTTTAGAGAATGGTAAAAACGTAGTTATTGAATGTCATGACTTCTTTTCTTGTGGTCTGTACGGTTTTGATGATTATTACGCATACCCGTTGATGCTTGCAGGTTGGTGGAAAGAATTTATTAAGAAACAGTCTTAAAAGTATTGTTAGAAAGTGTGGTAACGTAGTTTTCAGGACAATTTAACAACCCACTGAAGAGGTGAGGATATTGAATACTTACTTGATATGGGGATTATTAAAAAAAGAAGAGATGATGATTACGAAGACGATTACGAAGATGACTAATCTGATTTAAACTTCTTGTAAACACCTGTGATATAATTTGAAATCATGGAACACTCAAAAAAAGCCTCAACAGTCATTTCAGATCCTTTGGCAATCAAAATCGCCAGGGGCTTCATGGCCCAAACGGAAAACGTTGATCCGAATTCAAATCAATTAGATCCCAGCTTGTTGCAACAAGGGCAATCCGTTTTTAACCAACAGGGTGAAGAATTCGTAGTGGTCAACGCAGACCCTACCAATACTGAAAAAATCATCATGCCAAAAAATCAACAGAATGCCGAGACACCAGACGGAGTTGAGACTGTTGATGATCAAAATCTAGTAAACAATTTTTACTTGCAAAGCAACCGAACAAGGACGTATGACAATATGTTGAGGCGTAAATCTGAAAACTTTAAGAAGAAAACTTACAAATTACCTAATTACGATAGCATTTATCATGACATAGAAATTCAAGTTGAGACTTACAACAAAAACCACCCTCTGTACGAAGATCCGCAATACATTAAACTGTCAGATTACGGATCTTTTGACGAGGTGACTGAGGAAATAGATAAATTATTTGGGAAATACGCTCTATATGAAGATGTGGAGATTACAGATCATGGGGATTTACCTAATGTGTTCATAGAATCGGACGGAAGTATAGATTCTTCTTTTTGGGACTTTTTATACGGTTTAGAGGATCTGGAGTCAGAAGAACAGGAAGCAATAATTTTATATGCTTCTGTGGAAGGTATACCGCTTTCAGAAGATAGCCTGTTCTCTTCTTTTGAAGAAGCTTATGAAGGCGAATACAAGAGTATGCGAGATTACGCTATTAGTTACGTTAATGATAACGGAACCCATGACATTGAAAACGATTATGACTGCGTAGATGAAGACAGCGTAGCAGATTATTTAGACAGTATGGAAGGTGCACCGGAAGGAATGAGTTCATTAGAATATGCAAGAGAACGCATAGAAGAGTTGGGGCCTGAATACTGGATAGGGAAGGGTCATATCGATTTTGATTACCTTGCCGGTGAGTTTGAACATAACTACTATGAAGTGGATGGGTTCGTTTTCCGTAAAATTTAAGAAACTCTGTAATGCAAGAACTTACCAACAATAGCTACGTAAACATCAAGTACTTCATAGATGAGTTGATCTATGAAGGTTTTGATGACATTGATATTATCGTGATAGCCGGGGAAAGGTTTGACCGAGAATCGGTCATTCAAGTGCTGAATGACATGAGACAAAAGGGGGAATTCTGAAAGTGGTGTACGGAAACACGATAAAACGTAGGAGGGTTAAACTCATGACAAAAAGAGAAGCATACTTTGATGATAGTCCTAAGATTTACGTAGGAACATACAGAAAATACAATGAAGGATCTTTAAAAGGTAAATGGTTCGACCTTACGGATTACGTAGGCGTAGATGACTTTTACGAGGATGCTATAGATTTCCATTCAGATGAACGTGATCCTGAATTAATGTTCCAGGATTGGGAACATATTCCAGATGACTTCATAGGTGAGAGTTGGATTAGTAAAGAATTTTGGGAGTACATGAAACTCACAGAAAGTATGGACGAATATGATAAAGAAGCGCTTGATATTTACGTCAATAAATTAGGAATATCCATGAAAGATGATGTCTATGGAGCGGTAGAAGGTTTCAAGAGAGCATACAGGGGTAGGTTTGATGATTTAGAGGATTACGGAAGGTACCTTGTAGATGATCTAGGAGGGCCTATAAACGCTGTTGGCAGAAGTTCTGCCCTCTATTACATAGACTATAAACAGTTGGGTTATGATCTGAACTTGGATGGGGAAATCCCCGAAGGCATGAACCCAGAAGATTATGCAAAAGAATATGTAGATGATTTTGGTGAAGAGGGAATCATAGATCTATACTTCGACTATAAGCTTTTCGGTAGAGATTTAAGGTACGACTATTTTGAAGAAAACGGTCACGTCTTTAGAATCATCTAATGCAAGAATTTACCAACAATAATTACGTAAACATCAAATACTTCATAGATGAATTGATTTATGAAGGTTTTGATGATATTGATATTATTGTTATAGCTGGGGAAAGGTTTGACAGAGAATCTGTCATTCAAGTGCTGAATGACATGAGACAAAAGGGAGAATTCTGAAAGTGGTGGATAAGATTTCAGAGAAAATGGCTTACATTATTGAAAAATCAATAGACTTAAAAATAATTCCAGTAATCCTATTGTTACAAGTAATTATCTTGTACTTTATAGCAAAAGGAGCATAACCATGAGAGAGAGAGAGAGAGAGAGAGAGTTAGGAAGTTAAAGGCTATGAGAGGACGTGCACAAGACTCGGAACAACAAATAAGAAACAAACTCAGTAAAAGTTTCTCAAGAGAAGAGGTAGAAGATGTGTTCTATCTTTTGGACAGGAATGGTATTGATGGGTTTTCTGCATTCTTAGAGTTTGCCGACTTGAAGTATTATAACAGTTCCGAAAGCCTGGTAGATGAATTCGAACAGTCATATGAAGGACGTTTTTCATCTTTTGAAAATTTTGTAGAAAATAAGATGAGAGAAGAGGACAATAACCTTAAAGATCTTGACATGCTTTTGGATTACATTTTAGATTCTGAAATGATTGCAAGAGAACTTGATATTGACGAAGAAAGTTTGGCAAACGAATTTGAAAGAGATGAGAGCCTTGTTGACAGATTCATGAAATTTAAATATGTTGGTGGTACTTTATTTAATGATTTAAGCGCTAACTATTATGAAGTTAACAGCCATTATTTCAGAGTCAATTACTAATACTCCGTCCCTTCTTGTTTGTCAAACACTGCAAAAAATCTTCTGCTTATTCCTTCCAATTCTACCATTAACTTGTCTAAATCTCCAATCTTTTTTGGATTTATGTCAATCTCTTCTTGAAGCAATTCTAATGCGTCTTCAATCTTTGACCCGGCTTTCAAAAGTCTTTTGGTTTTTTTCATAAGCATACTCCTTCAAATTTCGATAACGATTGGCGCATTCACTGGCGCATAATTAACATCACAAATTGAAGCATTTACAAATAAAGTTTCCCCAATCTTTACTTGGCCATAACTTTCATGGATATGACCAAAAACATGCAACTTTAAAGACAGCTCTGAAACGCGCCTAAACAGGCTCTCACAGCCTGTAAAGGTTCCTGCTAGGTTCTTATCCAGGATACCATAAGGGGGCCCGTGAGTGACCAAAATATCCGTATCCAGGGGTATATTTTCCCAATACTTCCATATGTCCGGTCCCCGGTCCACATTAAATGCCCAATTAAAGAATTTAGGCGTCCATGGAGATCCGTAAATCTTCAAGCCGTCAATTATTACTTCACTGTCATGTAAGTACGTAGCGTTGCTTAAAACGCTTTTAGCGAGGCTCAAATCCCGTTCAAAACAAAAGTCATGGTTACCTGCTATGCAGACCTTTTCTTTGAATTTGAGCTTGCCTAACCATTGATTAAACATACTTAAGTCAGTTAAATTACCTTTGTTAGTAACGTCACCAGCGACAATTAACAAATCACCTTCGGGAATTTTAATTTTTTTGTGTAAACTGTGGGTATCAGATATGCAAACAATCTTCATAAGCGACCAAAAGAACCTTTCTTTTTGTTGACGTGAAGTAACACGTATGGTAATATGTTACCAACATAATACTGAAAGGTCAATTACAATTATGTTAAAAAATCCACAACTTCCCGATATGATGGCAAAAAAAGCAAAAGAATCGATTTCTAAATTTAGAATATCTGCTTTCGGTTTTAATGCCAAAGGTGAATGTGTGGCCAAGGCTTCCAATTCCCCCCGATTTGTGCGCAAAGGTGGCGGAATACACGCAGAAATGCGCATAATGCGGGAAGCATTACGAAAAAACATAAAAACAATAGTAATATGCAGGGTTGGAAGATCTGGAAATTTTCTGCAAATAGAGCCTTGCGAGACTTGCCGTAAAAAAGCAGATGAGCTGGGTATCAAAATTCTATCTTTGGAGGTTAAGCCGTGAGATTGTTTTTTGAATCGATTGATGAATGGTATGAAAGAAAAATGTATGAAGAAGATTATTATAAAGCGTATGAAGAAGATTATTATAAAGGGTATGAAGAAGATTATTATAAAGGATATAGGGAATATCTACAAAAAGAACGTGAAAAGGAGAAACTTAAATGAAATTTAAAACCAGTGAAGCCACAATGCTTTACGAAGCACTTCAAGAAGAGTCTGAAAAGTTCGTAAAGAAATTCAATGAAGAGATTAACATCGATTCAGACACCTTAACACTAGTTGAAAGAGTGACGTTAATCGGTATCCGTTTCCAATTTGAAATGGAACAGTTGCGTCAAAACTTGAAAATCTGTTTGGAGTTTGATGCAAAAGTATTTGAAAGAGAGGATATTGATATTCAGTTGGAAGTTTATAAGGGAAATAAAGAGGACTTGAACTAGAAATCAATAACATCCTGCCCAAAATCGCCAATTATTTTGGCAGAAATATGGCCAGAATTTAGCGTAGAAACCCTGTTATAATAATTTTCAATTTCATTTTTATTAGGTTTCACGAGTTCATCATTCAAGTACAGGTGGAGGTAAAAGTTTCCGTAGTTGTCAACTACGTGCCGAAAACGAATTTCCTTACCGTACCCAAAGTAAGAGAACACCCTGTCGGCAAACTCGCTAACATCTTCATAAACACCGTCCAATTCACGGACACGTGTTTCAGAAGAATCGCCCAAAGGATGATCCTCGAACACAATCGGTTCAGTTACCAAAGTAACATTTATCGCTTCAATCCCATCCACCGTCTTCACCCATCCCCTCAAGTTGATCTGCATAATCCTCAACAGCCGTTACCAACCCGTCAAAATCTTCATTTTCGCCTAGCATGTCTGCTAGAGGCATGATGTCAGACAGCCGAAGCCCGTAGCTGTCCGCTAAATCCTTCAAGTATTCTTTACGATTCGCAAAACCATTTTCTTGATACACGTTACTCATACTGTTCACTCCTTAGTTTTTGCCACATATTTGTGGTATGGTTATTGTAGGAAACTTCCTCTAGCCTGGTAAAAATACTGAAAGAAATGGCATGTATTGATTGTAAAATTAAGGATGTTCAAATTACTTTTCTGAAAGCAGAAATCGAACACCTGAAACACCCTACCGAAAGAATCTCGACAAACCACGTCAACACCCTGAATCGTATCGCAAACGAGTTAGGATTGCAAGTAAATAGTGACTCGCCTTACAGATTGGTGAGTTCCATCCTGTACCAGGTTCGCATAAACGGGAAAAAACTTGCAGAAAGCGACATGGACATGGTAAAGTCCATTTACGACGTTTTCACGAAAATCTAACAGAAAGGATACTAAAAATGTCTCAGAAGAAAATCAAACCAAGGCCGAAAACCCCTCTAAAATTCACAGAAAAGGAAAAGTACATCATTGAACTCTACCAACAAGGGCTTAGCAATGAGGAAATCATGAAAAAGGCTGTCAAAAACGGCGATAAAAACTTTTTAAGTACTTTGCTGGCCTTGTGTGACAAACTCGGAAATGCGCTATGAAATCGTTTGAAAAGAATAAGTTTCAAAAACTCATGAATGCTGTCCGGGATATTGAAATGTCGGCAGAAGACATCGTGCACTTCTTGATAATCGGCGGCTGTCAGAAGGAAGCCATTCTGAAAGAATCTGAATTCATTCTCAGGAAAATTCAGGAAATTTATTCAATTAAAGCCGATTCTTAAAAAACCTCAATAAAAACAGATATTTAGGTATTTTACTGTTCAATAGTGACGCACAGGGCGTCACTATTGGAATACTGTCGTGTTTAGAACATCTTACGATGTAAATTCGTAAAAAAAGTGAAAATTTTTCTTCAATGATTTCAAGTAGTTACAACTATTTTTAAAAAAAGATCATTTTTTTTCAATTTTTTATTTTTTCGAATCGTATAATACACATAGACTTCCTTATTCCCAAATGGGAATCCATTCCCATTTGCTCATACAACCCTTATACAAGGGTTTATATACAAGGCCTTTTAAGGCTTTGTGTTTTAGGAGATCCCAAGATAGGTAATAGAGATCTAAACGTGTGGGGTTTTCAACCCCACACGTTAGCGCGAAGCGCTAATTAACAGGTACTAGGATTAGCGCTTCGCGCTAATCAAAAAAACTAAAGTTTTTTTGATGTAGATCATATTAGATCTACTTTGTATTTACAGCTAGGGATACAGATATATGTATGGGATCTAAAACTTAAAAAGATCCTAAAGATGTATGTTATATTAAGGGGAGAGGTGTATCTAACGTAAGATTGTATTGTTCAGGTAATAAAAAGGAAAATTGCGCGATACATCAAAACCCGAAGCATACTAGCTTCATTCGCTGAAAAAAGAAAATTGCGTTTTTGAGGCTATGGAAAACAACACTATGAGAGAAAATACTCCCGTTGAAATCAAACGAGTAGACCAGACGCTAACCCGTATTGAGAGGGAATTGAAAGACAAGGTAGAGAAAAGCATCTTCGATTCCGAGATGGAACGGCTAGAAGAGAAGGTTGCATACATCAAAGAGGAACAGGCGAAACTCGACAAAAAAGTGTCAACACCGCATTTGTGTTTGAATGCCACCAACATCCTAGAGAATGACCGTTCAATCAAAAGGCTTTACGTGTGGCAGGCCGGTGTAGGCTTTAGCATCCTGGTGTTTTTTCTCACCATGGGAGTTGCTGCATTGCGGTTTATTGACCGGATGGAGTTTGTAGTCGCTTCGCATGGAAAATCGATTGAAAAATTGGAAATGCGACTTGATGAAGCCAACAAAAAAGAGAACGAACTCAAGAATCTCATTTTAAAGGCTTTAGATGATAAAAAAGCCGTAGATTTCTTGGACAGGTAGAAAGGTAGGTTCCGGTATGGCGACTAAAAAGAAGAGCGAAAAGAAGCCCGTAAAGAAGCATTCCCTTATACAGAAGAAAGTAAACTTTGTTCCTGGCTGTCGAATCTGTAGTTTGTTCCATACTCACACGTATCTGTGGGTAGAGATTCACGACATGATCAACAACAAGGGTATGCCAGCTTCCGAAGTGGCAGATTTTTTAAACGAGAAGCGTTTGCCGGAAATCAATGCGACTCTTGATCCGAATGATTCTCGGTTTTTAAAGAAAATTTACTATCCCACATTTACATACCATTTCAGTAAAAAAAGGAACCCACACTGTCAAGACTTCCAATTGCTGAAATTGCATTTCATGCAAAAGAAGGCAAATAAAAAGAAAGAATCGGCACCTGAAATAAAAGAGTTTATGGACCAAGAGTATTTCCAGGAAGCCGAGTTCAGGCTTAAGGAAAGCAACCGAGGTTTGACAGAGTACTCTTCTTTGAGTACTATGATTGAATCCTTAGAAATTGCTATGGAGTATTATGATAAGCAGATTAAGGACAAAATCACAAACAATCAGCGGTTAACGATTCATGAAATCGATGCTTACCAGAAGCAAGTGGCAGCACTGTTCAAACTGAAAAGAGACTTGACAGCACTTAGAAATACTGTCACCATTGCTGGCGAGGCCGTACACACTGCGATTTCTTTGACAACAACGCAGTTTTTTGAATTGCTTTTGCTTGTAACCGAGGATGTTCGGCACACGTTACGGGCAGAAATGCCTCAATCCAGTTTGCCAGATGAGATTGTCACGAACATCCGGCAACGGCTTTCGGATGTGGTCAAACCGCAAAGCGAAGCCATTTTTGAGAAAGTGACAAGAAAGTATAATTTGAGATGACTTACAGCGTTGAAACATTTCGGATGGATAGGCTGGCCAGGGACAAGTACGGTGTTCCGATTGGCAGGGTGGTGCTTCGAGATGACAACTACGTGAAAGGCAGTAAGTTGGAAATTGCTTTGCTTTCTTTACACGGGAAGGACAAAGTTGATGAGAAAACTTTCAAATTTTACATTGATGGGGTTAAGTACAGAATAGTTAAGGTGAACGGAAAAAGAAAAGATGCCAACATGAACAGTGTTGTTTTAAGTAATTTGATTGCCGAGGTTGTATGAAGGTTCTGTGTAACATAAGAGACCACGTTCTTTTGGGAGATCCGTTAGATATTTCGGAATACTTTGTTAACCTGAACAGCGAGTGGTTAAACAAAGGTTTCGACTGTTTGACGGTGGACAGAACGTATGAAAGTAAAGACGGTTTCTTGGTTCTTTACGGTACAGAATCTCATGAGGAATTGACAGGTTTTCATGTAGATCCTGAAAGCGAATTTGATGTTTGAATCTTTTAGTGATCTTTCTAATATAATTTCTCAAAAGATAACGGGAATTGGCGATGCCGATAAGGAAAAGGCGTATTTATCCCATTTTGCTCCGAATATAATTCAGTGGGTTACGGGCGTAGATTATTGGAATGTCCCGACAACTTTTAAGTTTACTCGGCAATATCAGATATTAAGGGACTTGTTCGGGTTGCGTTGTAAAAACTGCAATTCGCAAGACGCAGAAGCAATCGATTGTTGGGGGAAGTCAAGATCATATCTCGAAAGCGAAGTGCTTTTGGAGTGGAGTGACGCCGATAATGACTTCAAGTGCCCAAAATGCGGCAATACGTATCAAGAATATGTAGAAGACGGCGTTATCCAACCTTACAATGAATTGTTGACAATTGCCGGAATGCGTAGCGGCAAATCTTTCCTAGGCGCTCATATTGGCGGGTATATAGAGCATGTATTGCGCGTATATGCTGCCAGGGGGGGCAGGATGGCCATCCCAAGGCTGCTCCACCAAGAGAAGGCAGAATTCTTCGAAGTAACCTTTGCAGCCTCTACAGCGACGCAGGCGCGTGATACGATATATGCAAAGTATCGGGGTATGCGCAGCAATTCGCCATGGATTGTCAGGGCTGTTGAATGGGTAAAAGAACAGGAAAGATTGCAGATTGGGGATATTAACCGGTGGGAATACAAAGAACTGGATAATGTGGTAAATGATGAATACTTGCAAGTACGTTTTAACCGGGTGTCTTCAAACTCGGGTGGTATTGCCGGAAGGACTCGAATCTTTTCAGCAATTGATGAGTTGTCCCGGTTATCTGTATCCGATTCCAAAATGTCTGCGAAAGAATTGTACCGGGTTTTGAACCAATCTTTGAAAACTGTTCGAGGTGCTGTCAGGAAGTATAATTTGCCACCTTTTTTCGGTTTAATGGTGAACGTTACGTCACCGATTTCGATTGATGACGAGGCAATGACCATGTACGCTAAAGCTGTTAAGGGCGAATTGAAGAGAACTTTTTACTGGAAAGGTGCAACCTGGGAGTTTAACCCGGAATTAACCCGAGATGATTTTGTTGAAGAGTACGCAAAAGATCCGATAGGTGCTGAACGTGACTTTGGTTCTAATCCACCTATGGCAGCAACGCCGTACGTGGATAATCCGATTCGATTTTGGAAAAGCATCGATTTTAATAGAAAACCAACAGTTAAATTTCGTAAAACTCACATTACAGATAAAACAGGCAAGAAGTACGTCGGTGCAGAAGTTGAAAGTGTTCCATACAATTGGAAGGATACGCATTACATTTTTTGTGACGCTGGCCACGTGTTTGACTCTTTTTCGATTGTTTGCGCACATCCTGAAATTATGTCCCCGGAACATTTCTCAAGAGATAAAAGGCCGCTTATTGTCAACAATGATATTGTTTTGCCGCAAGAAGGATCTCACATTTCTCAAATCGATTGTCACCCGGACTCCCCAATGGCATTGGCCAGAAAAGAAATGCAAGGCGAAAACCTGGGCAGGCTTGTAACGGTTATTGATTGGTGCTATCGAATTGTGCCGACACGCGAACGTGAAATTTATTTCAATAGTTTATTAGATATTATTAAAGAGTTGAAAAAGAAATGGAAAATCGCAACGGTAGCGTTTGACCAATGGCAATCCATTTCATCAATTCAAAGCATTCGAGATTTAGGAATTCAATCCAATAAGGTTCGTTTGAAGTCAGAAGATTTCATGACATTCCTGCAACAAATTTATAACGATCAAGTAAGCATGTTGCCCCCAGACCCTTCCGATCATACCTTCATGACAGAAGAGGGCGTGCTTCACATGGGAATGAATGAGGAATTGATGTCGGCAGAAACAGTTGCTTTGGTGGAATTGTTGCGTTTAGAGCGTTCAGCGGATCTGAAAAAAGTAATTGCACCGGCCAAGGGTAGTGTTCGGGGACGTGGTTCAGATGACGTTGCGCGTTGTATTATTGGAGTGAACGTATTGATCAAAGATTCAGTTGTTAATCGGTTAGATTCAGGTAGACGCCGTGAACTAGTGAAGCGCCTGAATGCTTCCGGTGCAGGTTTCCAGCCAAAAATTTTCAGACCAGGAAAAATTTAATTGACACTTCTTTAATTTTACTGTAAAATTTACAATGTTTTGCTAAATTTTTAAACAAAAGGAGGCCATTATGGCGAAAGCAAAATTCCAAGGCGTGATTGAAAAGGACATTAAACAATTTAACGGGCACGTTATTCCAGAAGATGCCGTGAAACTGAACGTAACACGAAACAACGCTATCATGTTGCAGTGCCACCATTGTTGCGGGTATTACAGCGACGGCAAGGTGGATTGCGAGGTTGTGCGTTGCCCCCTGTACCAGTTCATGCCGTATCGGAAATTGGAACCGGATACCAACGTATTTTATATGAATCCGAAGCGTGTTGGTTTGACGTTTAATGAACCGGTTGATCCTGAAAAGGCAGAAGCAGCCCGGAAGCGTTTTGCCAAGGCCCGTGAAAAAGCGTGAAACCAAAGCGCAAACAGGTATCAGAAACCATTGAAGATATAGATTATGAGTCTGTATCTTTAGAGTCTACCAAGCCGAGATGCTTTAATCAGAAAATGGATTATTGCAAAAAAGAATTGTGCAAAGACTGGTTTGATACTTGCCTTCCAGAAGAGCCTAATTAAGAAATCCATTCATAATTGTGTTATACTGTGCTTTGTGAAAACCTTACACACAGGACTTTCCTTATGCCAATACAACTGAATGATGCGATAGAAAGGGCGAAACTTGCCGCAGACGATACCGGCATGTTATCGCCGTATATTTATCAAATGATTTTGAAGTCGCTTCCAGAAGGCGAAAGGTATTATTTTACATTAGGGTTAGTTGATCTTGGGATTCAGACGAAGTTTGCTTCCAAAGAAGATGAACGTCACATGAAATCTGTGATAAAGAGGTCTTTACGCTTCACTAACAGACAATTGAAAGATGTGCGCAAAGAATCGCAAGTTGCTCATGAAAGCAATGATATGGGCGTTTACTTGGACGCATTAAGCGAGATCGGATTGCACATAAATCAAGAAGGTTTGGTATCTTTTTATAATTTTAACATTCCAGGTGTCTACATGGACAAGATACCTATGAGACCTGTTACTATGGAACAGGCGAAAGACATCCTTGAAAAGAAATATTCCACATCCGATAAGGGAGTCGACACTGTTACTGGTTTATTGGATTCTGTGGCTAGAATTAACACGGCATTAAAAAATGCCCGAGATTCCTTAACGGAAATCTATAATGAATCTAATAACTTAACAGAACTTATGCAGAATTCACATTACAATAATAGATCGCCAGATGAAGATATTCGCAATGCTGTTATTACCTTGGAAGGCTTGACGGAATACTTGAACGGTTTATCTGAAAACGGGTTAGATGAAATATCAAGAAATCTTATGGGTTTTGAAGATTACATCAATAATTCGTTTGACTCTTTGGATTACTTGCGGTATACACGAGATGAAATGAGCGTTAAAAACTATGATTATTCGCAAGTATTGACTAATTTGATTGAAATCCGTGATTCAGATCCGGAATATTTTTATGATAGTGTCCGTGGTATGGGCGGAATTATTGGTAAATTGAAAAGAGCATTTTTAGGAGGCTGACAATGGCTTTTGAAGATGTTACGATGTACGATGTAGACTCTTCAAACGTAGATGCGTTTGGTTATGATGAGAATGAACAGGTTCTTTACGTTAGGTTTCGGCAGGGTAGACTTTACTGGTATGCAGGTGTAGACTCGTCTGTTTACGATGCTTTTATGATGGCACCTTCCAAGGGGAAATTTGTGTGGCAATACTTAAGAGGCCATTATGAATACGGAGAAATGTAGATGACAACTGAATGGAAAGATTCCGTTTATCCGGTTAGTTTAGATGATTTTGATCCTAAATTGAATGATGGGGTAGATCACATTTTGGCCAATCACCCTAATAGTTTGGCAACATCTATTGAGACCATTCAGCAAAAACTAGGTATTGACGGTGACCCGGTAACAGGTGTTGGTGGGGTGGAGTTTAAGGGTGTAAGCAATAATCCCGGCGCAGCCGGTAAAAGTTGCTTGTGGACTGATAATGCGGGTAATTTGAATTTTACAGATACTGGTTCGAATGCTTCACAAATTTTGCTGAAACCCGACGTTTGGACGGTCGCAGGAGATGCCTTCACGTTGGCCGCTGAGGATGCAGGGAGGGAGGTTAGGACGGCCGTTTTCACGGAGACCTGGGAGACATACGGGGGCGTGGCGGGGGTTTCGGGGGTTTCGGCGGATGCAGAGGGGGCGCTCGCGGGAGTTTATAACGCTCTCGAAGGTGACCCGGGGGGCGGTTACGCCGCGTTTGTCCGTATGGCCGCAGGAAACTATAATGGCGCAGCCGAGTTTGAGTTGGGGGTCGACAACACGGGCGACGCTTTCGCGGAGCTTTGGACTTCCCAAGGCGGCTGGCTGGTCAACCAGGACGGCTTTTTTATCGCCACGCCGAACAATAACGAAATAGCGATTGACGATGAGGATAACCAGGATGGATTAGAGACCGAGAGCCAATCCATCGTCGGCGCGATCAACGAGCTTCACAGGCCAGTGATCGTCATCGAAGCCGAACTATCGCCCGACGGTAATAACCCGGCTACGGTAAATTACACGCTCCCGGTTGGCTGGTACATCTGCTCATTTGTAAAGGCCGAAAAAATTTCAGGCGACGCAAGCGCGGTGACGGTGCGGCTTTTGGACGGTGCGAACGAAGTTTACAAGCACGCGGGGCCGGGGGACGCGGGGAATGATCTTGATACCGAGGACATGCAGGACCGGAACGTGTTTTCAATGGAAATGATCGGCGGAAATTTGACGATTGAAGCCGACAGCCCTGCGGCTTGCGTGGTCAAAATTACGCTGAGAGTGAGGGCGGAATAATGACGGCTTTACCGACCATAGAGCGGAAGTGGACGTTTGATCTCAATAATTTGGTGACGTCTAGCCCGCCAACATCTTCAGAGGATTTTACGTGGCTTTTGTACAACAAGCTGATTGCCTGGGGCGCGGTGCCGCTTGGTTGCTGCTGGCATGATGGCACGGGCTATGCAGTATCGCTACCTGGGGATGGGGTAAAAAACGGGAAATTCGAAAACCGTAGTGAAATGGTGTGGCGAGTTTCAACAACGTTTGCTGGCGATAAATCTTGGGGTGTCCTTCAGCTCCCTCACGGTATCGGACAGCTCACCATGCAAATGTATCGCTACAGCAACTCCCGTATGCAAATGCAGATGTTTTGGAGCCGCAGCGGATATGATCTTTCTACCGGCACGACAGCGCTAAGGCCTGAGCTGAACGAAAACGCAACAGAACAGGCATTACCGCAGAATACTGGGAATAGCGCCGAGAAATCAATTTGTTTTTACAAACCAAACGGCGACGGCTACCGCTATCATTGGGCGATGGCGCCGGACGCATTCCGGTTGTTGATCTCCAGCGAAAGCGGGGGGGACTTTGCTACGCTGTTTTCCATCGAAAAATTAGGCGACCCGGCTAGCTCCCTTAGCGCGGCGGATCAATGGGTGTTTTTGTTTGGTGGATACTTCGGCACCAACGGAATTAATCAGTTTGGCCCCACGGTCGTATATCGCGACGCCTTCTGCTTCGCCCACCTCGGAGACGCTGGCCACGCCAGGCTGTATCTGACCGGTCAAGTCGCAGAAAATGACCGTTATCCGGCAGAGTATTCCACAACAGCCCAGCTTTCCGGCCCGCAGAATTTAGACGGCGGCGCGTATCCAATCGGCTCGACAATATACGCATACTCTAAGACAGCCAACGCCCGGGGTTACGTGGGTCGATTAGTGGACCTATGGTGGGGCAATCGCAACGTGACGCCGTGGACCACGCTACCGAGCACCGGCGAGAAAACACACGTGCACTTGAGCAACGCACTATTGCATCCATGGGACGGCTCTACCAGGTGCAACAACGGAGCGGCGGCAGATGGCGGTGTTCCCGGCGACTGGGACCAGCCCACCAAAGTCTACGGCACCCCCGCCTCCACCCCCACCACTCAAATAGTCTGCCAAAACCCGCTGCTGGTGAGAGGTAAACCATGACCGAGCAGACGATTCAAAGGCTCTTTGATAAGCTCGAAAACCTGCAAGGGCAGTTGGCGAAGGTTGAACCCGCGCAAAATTTATCAACAATTTCAACAGGTTATGGTAAAAATTTATGAGATATATTGAGAATGTTCAAGTTCATTGGGAAAGGACTCCTGGAAGTTCGGATCCGCCTTACGAGATAAAACCCCCTACAGGCGTAACGAGTATGCCGGTTTCTGCTTGGCAAATGACCGACACTATGGGGAGTGGGGTTGATCACTTTTTAGATTCTCAAGTTATTATCCCTATTAGTTTTGACAAAAGTTTAGTAGGTAAGGATTTCAAAGTAGTGTTGCATACCTTTATAGATACCGCAGGATACGGGGGGCCTGATAATGAAGTGGAGTGGTTAGTTTTGTTGTCTGCGTCTAAGAAGGGATCGTCTGTAGGGTTGCCTACGCAATTCTTCAAATATATTATACCGGAAGGCCCTTCAAAATCCGATGTAATGTCGTTTGAATTGGATTTAGGGGGTGAGAGTTTGTCTGACATTTTTTCACTAAATTTGAGGATAGGTAGGGTAAGCGTAAACATTTCAAACCCATATCCTGCACCTATTTGGGTTTATTGTTCACATTTATCCATATCTGCCGAATTCCCTGCTAAGGATCTTAGCATCTTTCGGCAAACCCCGTACTTGGTTAAGCAAATCTGAAAGGATATATTTCTCTTGACAAAATTGAAGAATTGCGAAATTGTTACTTTGCACGTGTTTTTAACTTCTGATAAGTTCAGATCTCTTGAGTTTTCATTAAAAACCCGTTTACAGTTGAAAGAGTATGTTTCAAAGTTAAACGAAGCGTATAACGGAATTGCGTCTATGGAACGGGAGTTGAAGCGTAAAGATGAAAACATTATTAATTTTGAAAATGAATTAAAAGAGGCTATCAAATCGTTTACAGATCCGGATACTGGCAATGTGAAAGATGAATTCAAAGAACAGTCCTCAAACCTTTACAATACTATCAGCGAAAAATACAAAGAACACTTAACGAATTACAAGAACCGCTTGAATGATTGGAATGAATTTTTAGGAATGGATTCTGAAATACCGTTACTTAAGTTGAAACGAGATGAGATTACAATCCCATCCTATGTTAAAATGAATTCTCATCAATGGGATATACTGGATTTTCTTTTTGAGGATTTAAATGTCATTTAAGGACAAAATCAAGAACATACAGAAGAACAACCGCTTAAGCGGACACAAACCTTCTTTAATTTCTACGAATCCCGATTCCGTAAGAAGAAGTATTGCAGAATCGGTGTTACCGGAAGGTGCCGTTTTGGATGATCGAATGATTAAAAAATCAAACTTTTGGGGAGGCTCTTACGGGTTTAATTCGCCTGGTGGGTCTTCTTTTTACCACCTTCAAAGACCTTACCAACCGGATTTTGATAGCCCTGATAGGCAATGGTATCCGGAAGACTTAAAAGAAGCCAATAAGTTTTGGCGACTTTTTTATAAATCAGATCCGATGTTCGGAACGGCTGTTGAATTATATTCAACAATGATGACTTCTGATTTTGATATTACATTGGAGAATGAACAGGATTCTACGATCCGTAACACTCTTTTGGATATGTGCGAAAAGGTTCAACTTCAAAGCGTTATTCAAAATATGTGTAAGGAATACTTAGTTGTTGGTGAGGCTATTCCGCATTGTTTTTTTAACAGTGAATTGGGTATTTGGGATTATGTAAATTTTCATAACCCTGATTTTATTGAAGTTATTGATCCTCCAATGGTTAAATTTGATCCTCTTATTTATTTTGTTCCAGATGATGATTTGAGGGATTTCCTTAACAGTACGGACCCTGAGATTTACGAAGTAAAGAAGCGACTTCCTAATGAATTTATCAGCAAGGTATTGTCACGGCAGAAGATTCAACTGAGTAGTTTAAACTGTTCTTTTATTGCCCGTAAATTGCATCCGTATGAGGCTAGAGGGACTTCTTTGGCTAGCCGTATATGGCGCATCAATGTTGTTGAGGATGCCGTTTATAACAGCACTATCGCCCTTTACAGAAGGTCTGCCGCACCCTTAAAGGTTTTGAAACTCGGTTCAGAGGCTTCGGGGTGGATTCCTTCCCCGGAAATGGAACAGAGATTGTTGAGTTTGGTTACGCAAGCTGAAATCGACCCGGCTGCATGGATTACAACAAACTTTGGAGTCAACTTCGAGACATGGGGAAACACTGATAGGGGTGTCACTATCTCAAAAGAGCATTCCGTAATTGAGAATGTGAAATTGAATGCTTTAGGACTATCAAAATCATTTCTTTCCGGGGAAGTGTCTTATGCTTCTGCAAAATCAGGTTTGCAAGTGTTTTTGAGACGCCTTTTGTCTATGCGTCAATTTTTTGAATCTGTTTGGTTATATCCAAAGTTTTTTAGACCTATTATAGATATTCAAGATTGGCAGACTTCTTCAACTGCTGAGGTTGCACACCGTATTAAGATCAAGAGAAAAGCAAGCGAGGCAGAAGAACAGGGTAGGATCATTAAACCGAAAATTATTTGGAAAAATAAATTAGATTCCAACGTAGACGATGATATGTTAAAGGCGCTTCAAACCATCAAGAACATGGGTTTTGACGTATCTTTGCAGACAATCGGTTCAACTGTTGGGTTGGATTGGGTAGACGAAACCAAGAAGATGGCACATGAGTTTCTTGAAAAGGGTGAAGTGCTTTCTGAGACTCTCGGTGAAACCAAAAAGTTGGAATTCGAACAGTCAAGAAGCCAACAGACAAAACCGGCTGGGGCACCAGGATCCGGGGCACCACCTACAGGATCTGGTAAGGCACCCCCTGGTAAGAAGCCTCCTTCGACTCCACCTGGAAATTCCGATAACCCAGGAAAGCCCTCGAACGAACCTATCGAATCCCCTGGTTCAGATATGGTAGGCGATTGATGACTTCAGGTAAAGATCACCTTACAGATAATGAAACATTATTAGATTTTGATCCTTTCCTGGTAGGGGAAGGTTCCTACTCTGACATGAAATCTGTGAAGAATCCGTTTAATCAAATTACAGGGGTTTCAAGTGTATCTGATTTGAAATCTAAGACAGAAGATTACTATTTCACTCAAATTGATGATCTTCATGATTTCGACAAAAAAGAAGAACCCGTGAAAGATTATTTTGATTTGTTTGTGAATAGGAAGATGGAGATTCTTGATAGGTTTGGTTATTTAAGCGAGAAATCCTTAAGAGGGCATGGGAAACTTGTTAGCGGTATTGACTTGGCCGTAACGGATAATGATAGGGCGTTATTGAAAAAATTAGAGGTTAAGTCTAAAAATATGGTACTGACCATTGCAGACTTGTCTTCATATGCAGATATGCGTTTTGAGAAATTGAAATACTATAACGTAAATTGCGAATGCCCTGTTTGTTCTGCGTCAACGGGCATTACAATCAATACCGTAGATGCTTTTCATCAAGTTATGGGGCCTTCACGGTTTCTTCATAAAGGTTTTGATGGGTTATTTATTCCGGTGATTCCGCCAAAGATGAAAAGTGATTTTCAAATTTTTGGTGTAGATTATTTTGATATGCCTATTGAATTTTATGATATACTGGTTTCGAGAAAGTATAAATCGGACAAACCTATTAAGTTTTTAGACTTCTCAAAGATTGAATCTTGGGAAGGTGAAGTGGTTTGCGAAACAGAAAACGCAATACTTGTTCACGGTGATTATATCGGTAATAGCAATGCAGTGGACTTCTTAGATTCATGGTTTAACCCGTTTGTATCTAATGTGGATATGAAGGGTGTTTTTTATTACAAGGGTAGGAAAGTCGAAGTCAGAAACGGAAACTACTTCGACATTGAAAAGAGGAGGTTTCTATGAAAAAGACGGGTTCATTTAAGGCTAAACTGGGGGAACTGATTGATCTAAGTAAGATTAAGATCAACACTTCAAGTAAAGAAGAGGACAAGAAGGAAAAGAAAGAAGAGGAAAAGTGAATTATTATGTAATATCAAACCCGAATGATCCTATAGGCGTCATCTTCCATGATTACGCCAAAGGCTCTTTTTTGATATACACTATCAGTAAGGCATTACAGAAGTCTGTAGATAACTTATTAAAAGTTGTTCTAGGTGATCAATTTTTTAAAGTAAATGAAGACACTGTAAAGGCAATAAATGTATCTTTCGGCTCTATGACGCTTTCTGACTTTTTGCTAAAAAAGCTCTGTAAAGGGCCTTGGAGGCTTCACAGCGAAGGTGTTCTGCAACCTACTGAAAACCCATTAGATTTTTCAAAAACAATCCTTCCTTATTAACTTTTTTGCTTAAAAAAAAAGTATGGATTTGGAGTATACTTTAACAGTATATTTATCACGGGAAAGGTGTAAATGTCATTTTATAAACTAGCATACCTAAATTCTTTCGGACTTTTTGATAAGGGTTCGTGGAGAAAGGTAGCCAACAAACGTGAGAGTTTTGTATCTCATTACATGAACAAGTCTGCTTCTGACCTTTCCATTTCTTTGGAAGCGCGTTTAGATGAGGTTGCGGATTCTTATAAGATTTCCAGGGACCCCTCTGATTACTTGTTAATCCCTGCTAGAGCAAACTCTATTGGTAGACTGAACGCTAACTTGGACGGGTGGACCTATGATGAATTGGTTTCTTTTCGGCCTGAGTTTGGTGTTAGGACTTATGCTACTTATAATAACAAACCGCATTTTGTAGAACATCAAAGTTCTCGCTACGAAGTGGCGAGGGGGTTTGTTCTTGATTCTCATTTGAATCTCGATAACGATGCAACAGATGAAGTTAAAGAGGATGTTTTCAAGACTTTAGGTTTTGAGCCGACTAAGGACGGGTTTGTAGAAACCATTATTGCAATGGACACTACAAAAGATCCTTCATTGGCAGACGCATACAAGACAGGCGCTATCGATACTTTTTCTATGGGTGCCGATGTAGAATCTACTATTTGCAACATTTGCGGAAATGTGGCTACATCGACTTATCAATTTTGCGATCATGTTCGAGATAAACATGCCCGTAGAGAATATAGAATGGACGATGGCACTTACAGGGTAGCTGGCGAATTATGTGTTGGCACAGTTTTTCAGGAATTATCGGTAGTTTCCGATCCTGCTGATAAGACTGCTGTTATTCAAGATGGGCTTTTGCAGATTCAAAAGGCTGCTTCAAAGTCCATTACGAAAGATGACATTAAGGAATTGATGTCTTTTTCTGCAAGGTATGCCAAAGTTATTCCGAATTCGTTAGCAGTGGTTTTAAATGAAATTCTAAAATCAGAAGGACAAAAACAATGAGTGGACCTAAAATCGATTTATTCAATACTGTAAAAAGTATTCATGAGAAGGGCGTAACAACTCTAACTGCTTCTGAGTTAGATATTATCGAAAAGGAAACACGTGACCTTCTTAGGTCTGCTAGAGGCCGTGTTCTATCTTCAAAGGCCCCCAAGGGATTTTCAGAACTTCTTGATAATTTGAAAAACAGCGAGAATGATCCCGATAGCGCTTATAAACTGGTTCTTGATTTCATGAAAGGTTCTGGTGATATTGAAGATAAAAAAGAAGACAAGTCTAAAGAAGATAAGCCTAAAGAGGAAAAGCCTAAAGAAGACAAAAAAGAAGATAAACCGAAAGATTCAGATCCTTTGAAAGATGATAAGGATTCTATTATTGACAAAGTTGAAAAGATTTCTGTAAAGGATCTTGATGAAGAGGACATGGATAAACTAAAAGAGGGGAATGATGAAGAATCTTTGTCTATGACTTCTATGGGTATTAAAGGTGCTATGACTGATTTAAGAGCCCGTGTAACCCCGGATAGAAACATTATGATCACAAAAGATGGGATTCCGGTAATGTTCCACACCACCGCAGAAAACATTAAGAAGAATGACAATGCCGTTAAACGTCAAGCGAACATGCTTCTTTCTTGGACAATGAATGAGGGTATCAAAGTGGCTGCTCAAAAATCAGGTTCAAAAATTATCGGTGGAGTTGATGATGATATTTCCGTGAATGTTCGTGAAGATTTCCCTGGTGCCCCGGATTCCGTTTTGGACGGTAGTGAGGATTTGATTAAGGATGAACTCGAAAAACCTGGCGAAACCGTAAACGAGGATGCAGACTTCGATTTTAAGGAGAAGGTTTCCAGGGCCGTTAGACGGGCTAGAATCCAAAGACGCAGAAAGGCACTGTCTGCTAAGACTAGGGCTAAAAGATCGATTAGAAGACCCTTCCGGTCAACTTCAAGCGTACTAGAACAGGCAGAAGATAACATTTATGAAGATTTAGAGGAACCAAGCAATAATGTTCAGGAAGGTTCCGAGACTGATTATCAAAGAGTGGAAGCTGATATGCGGACACTTTATAACAATCGTACCAAACAAGAAGTTGACAAAAAAGTTGCGGCATTCATTGATAAGTTTGTTCGTTCTGTGAGAATTGCTTCGACACGTATGCAATTGAACCATGATGACCACCTTTTCAAGGCTGCTGTTTTTGACGTTCTTACGGATTCTGATTTGGTAGAAAGTATTGATGATGGCCTTGCTGCTGAGATTTCAGAGGAAGTATCTTCTAAGGCTCATGACGGATTTGTAAACCAACTCTTAGATCGTGCTTCGGATCTTATCAAGAAAGATGATAAGTATTTGAAGGATGTTGAGGATGATCTAAAGAAGCAGAAGGTTAGAGACAAAGGGCCTGAAAAGTCAAGAGATAAAGATAAAGATAAAGAGGACGATAAAGAAAAAGATTTTGTAAAAGACAAGAAGGATATGTCCGTTAAGTCTTCACGTCTTTACAAGCAGGCTAGGGAAGGAAATTTCGGGAATTACAGACCTTCACGGTCTATCAATACAGTGGATAGTGGACTTTCAAGCGTTATGGGTCAAACAAAGCTAGGAACGCAAGCAATGAGGCTGGCTTCCGTGGTGAAACGCTAGGTGCCACAAACATTAGGAGGATGAGGAAATGAGTCTATCAGGAAAAAGAGAAGCTTTCCGAGTGGATGTCGTTGCTCGCGGTCTTGACCACCAACGCACTAGCTATCTTAGGGCTTTTGGCAATTACGTGGCAAACGAGACAACTGCATTCGAGGCAGGTGCACCGGTTATGCTTAATACCGACGGTGAGATTGTTGCTCACACTGGTGCGGATGTTGGCATGTTTGGTGTATCAAAGTACAACAAAACCCTTTCGCTGCGTAGCTTGGTAATTGATGAAGTGTTTCAGTTTGCTGCCCAGGGCGATACTTACGTTATTAGCAACTCAACTGCTAGAAACGTGAGACTATCTTCAGGTCCTGGCGGAACCGGTACAGTGTACGCTCTTGGTGCTGCTGCTGGTGCAGGTCTTGACTACGCCTATAATCCGGCGACCAACACTATTACGCATTTTGATAATGCCGATGCTCAAGTTCCAGGTACAGGATCTATTCCGTTAGATACCGATATTTACCTTTCTTACAGTTATGCGCTGACTGCAACTGAATTGCTGAATGATGGCCTGAACTTTTGGAACATGCCCGATGACGTGTCAATCCAGGGTGGGAAAGTTACTGTCATTACCGGCCCCGCAGAAGTATGGACTACCCAGTATGTTACTTCTCGGGTATGGGCAATCAATGACAACGTGAGCGCAGGCAATGTTGCGGATGGTGCTGCTGGTCTTTTTGATCGCACTGCATCTTCAGCTAGCAATACGGTTGTCGGTAAAGTAATCCAAGTTCCAACGGCAGATGATCCCTATCTTGGGATTCAACTGGTATAACCCTTAAGGAGGCTTAAAAATGACGAATCCTTTTAGAAGATCATCTGCTAGTCGTGGCAGAAGTTCAAGACGGACTGCAAGCCGAATTGAACCTCGCCGCACTGCAAGTCGACAAGAACCGCGCAGAATGAAAGTGCGAGAATTGTCAAGGTTGGCAAACAGACGCCAAGAAAGTCTTTATGATGAATCTGGCACTTTTAACCCACAGCGTTTCGAACGCGGTGATAGCAGACGCAGAAGCGTTCGTGCTACCACTAACCGCAGAATGTTCGATTCCCGTGGTCAAGTGAATGCCTATGATCGTAGAGATGCTCTTACGCAGACGAACCACCTGCTGAATAACATCAATCGTCGTGAAGCTGCTAACATTTCTATGACTGCTGCGACTGGCTATTCTGCCGACGAACGCCGTAGAATCCTGGCTGCCGCCCTCAAAGATCCTTCTGGCCACGGCTTCCACCGCATTGGACAGGAACTGGCACTTCCCATTAAGGCCATTCTTGACTATGAAGGTTTTTCACGCAAGATTTACCGTGTTCGCAAACTTGGACAAGCTGAACTGTTTCGTTTGCCGAAGGATATTCGTTCCGTTGCTTACGTGATCGGTCAAGACGGTATGACTCCCGAAGCGCGCATTAAGACCAAGTGGATTACCCCTGAGGAGTTCAAAGTGACTTCTTTCCCGTCAATCGACATCCAGGACATTTACCAGGCTAACTTTGACATCCTGGAACGTGCACAGGACACTGCTAGACAGGAAATCGAACTCCAAGAGGATAAGGCCGGTATCAATCTGTTAGACACCGCTGCGCAGGCTGTTAACGACGTTACCACTATCGCAGGTAATCTTACCCTTGGCGGTTTTGAGGCTGTTCGTTATCAAGTTGAACGTCACAGATTGCTTGTTGAAAACTTCATCATTAGCAGAGCCGAGGTTACTGACATCGTAGTGAATATGTCAACTGCTGTTGACCCTGTAACCGAACGTGAATTGATTCTCGCAGGCTATATCGGTAACATCTTGAACTCCCAAATCCTGACAACCGCAGGTACTGGTGTTGAAGAAGTTGTCCCCGCTGGAACCATTTATGCTTGTACCGGTCCTGACTATCTTGGCGAGATGGGCGAGCGTATTGAACTTTTCAGCGAACCTTACAACAAGTACGCCGTAGGCGAGACTGTTAAGGGTTGGTCTTTCGTAGAGATGATCGGCTTCGCAATTCCTAACGCTAAAGCAGTAGCAAAGGGAATGAAATAGTTCTTACCTCTTGTTCTTAAGATTAACTGCCTCCAGGTTCCCTTTCCCTGGGGGCAGTTAATCGACTTTTAACCTATTGACACTTCCCGTCAATAGAGGTAAGCTAGGCGCTTGTATGGCTAAGAACGAAAACGTAATGGTACTAGATCAAGATGATCGTTTCATGTCATATACAAACCCAGCTAAAGCTAGAAAACTTTTGAAAACCGGCAATGCCCGTGTTTTCAGTTCTAACCCCTTTGTCGTAAAGATGAAGGGAGAAACAGGAGTCGTTATGAAGAGTAAATTGGGATCATTTCAAACATCGTGGACAAAGTATTTTCAAGAAGAAAAGGACGTTTACGTTCAGAACTTAGGCACTACAAACATTGTGTTTTCGTTCAATTCGCAATTTGGTGTCATTCCAGTGACTATCCCTAAGACGCGAAAACCTTTGAACTTGACGCAGTATGTGCCTTTCGATGTTCTGTCTAAGAGTCCGGATTTCCGAAACATGATCAACCGGAATCCGCCTATTCTTAGGCTTCTCACAGAAGATGAGTTTATCGAATACTATGAAAAACTTTCTAGTGATTACGGGACAACTGCTGAAGCTGAAATGCGTAAAGCACAGGATCTTCAAGATGCCTTGATGCAACGCCGTAAGCCCTCTTTGCCTGAACTTGAAGAAGAAATGGAAGCAAAGATTAAAGAGAAAGAGGATGCACTTCTTTCCCCCGACGAACCGGATGCAAAGGTTGTCGGTCTTTGTGCTAGGGCAGACAAGGATCAAGGGGATGATCGCATTTCTGCCAGGGATTTCATTGAAGAGTTGGAAATTATTGGGCACGAACTTAATGAGAATGACTGGGAATTTATTTCCACAAAAGGCGTTTATAAAACGGTTAAGCAATTTGCTCAAAAGAAACTTGAAGAATCTTTCCGTTCAGAAGACGATTCTGCTTCTGAGGAATAACTTTAAGTTCCAACATTTACTTGTGGTATACTAGACGCACCTTATAATGTATAAGGGCGCTTTTATACCGGAGGTAAATTTTGGATATTTCCCAAATTTTTCAGAATTACGGCCCTTATATTGGGCTTCCTGTCATTATCTACTACCTTGTGAACGGGATTAAGCAGATTCCGTTTTTCAAGAATCCAGTTGGCATTCGGTTTGTCCACTTTATCCCTGTTGTTTTAGGTGTTTTGGGCGGATTATTGCTTCCCGAAGATACTTGGCAAGACAAGATCCTTGTTGGGGGTGCTTTGGGGTGCTTAAACATTTTCATTTATCAGATCATTACCGTGTCTTTGGCTAAAAAATCTGAGATTTTAGAGAAAATAAAAGAAGATGAAGAGAGGGAACTTGCTAAAAAAGATTCTGAATAGCGTTAAGAATTTCTTTGCGTGGCTTTACGGGAATTGGAAGGCCGTATTGGCCGTCACTGCTTCTTTGTTTGTGCTTATTTACTCTTTTGTGTCCAGGAACAGTAAGGCCATAAAGACGCCTTTGAGCGTTGAAGATTATAATGAGATTAACGAATTGCACAAAAAGAATAACGAGACAGATGTTAACATTGAAAACATAAATAGCAAGATAAAAGAAGAGGATAGTAAGATTAAAGAGGCGGATAAAGAAATTAAAGAGAGAAAGAAAGAAATTGATAACATGAGTATTAACGATAAACTGAAAAAGTTTAATGATTTGGGGTACTAATGAGGTTTTTATCTACGATTTTGATCCTTTCTTTGATTAGCGTTCCTGTGTACGCTGATAAGGTGGTTTTGGAACATAACGGGGAACCAGGTATTTGGTTTGATGAGGGTTCTGCTACATTATTGCTTAAAGATGTTACGGAATTGAACATTTTAAGGAATAAAACGATCCCTTCGTTGGAGGTTAAGATTGAATTATTGGAACTTAACATTGAAAATTACAAATTGAAAGTAGATACTTTTAAAAGTATTTCAGAAAACTGGGAAAATCAATTTATCAAGTGCGAAAAGACACGTGAAGCAGATTTTAAAAAGTATGAAAAGAGTTTAGAAAAGAAAGATAAATGGTATAAATCACCTGCTTTTCTTATGCTTTCAGGTTTCATCTTAGGTGGCGTTTTGACTGTAGGTATTGCAATTGGAGTTAATCGCTAAGAGGTTATAATGCTTATTCAACCGGGACACAATTCACCTTCTATTTTGGACAGTATCAAACTGGTAAGGACAGGATCTAAGAGGTGGATTGACGTATATACTTTAGATAAAGACGGTAAACCTACAGATGTAGATGAGACTTTTGATGACGTGACAGAAGAACCGAAAGGAATGTTGGAATTATTTGTTAGTGATTTTTCCAATGTTCCGATGTTTTCGGAATCTTATCTTGAAACCGATCCTTCCGAGCGTAGAATCAAGAAAATGGGGGATGGACGTTATGGTGTTCATTGGGGTGCGGACGGAGAAACGGACAGGACAGGAACTTATTTATTTAATTGGGCTGTTCGAGAAACGGACGGTGCAGAAGAAAACTACAGGACGCAAGTTATTGAAATTGTTGATCCTTCTGTTCTTAGTTTGCTTCCTAGACTGAGACTTCAACTAGATAAGTCTATTAAAGTGATAAATCCAGAAGAATACTGTAATTTAGGATATTCAGATGCACAATTGATGATGTTTTTGAAGTCCGGTTTGGAACGTATTGCCGCTGCACAACCTTACCCGGCCTGGCTGGATATGAGCAAGTTTCCGGTAAATGTTGCCGGGGAATTGCTAATTTCTTGTGCAGTCATTTCGGCACTGGAAAGCCAGTATTTGTTTGCAGTCGATACGGATGTTCCTTCATTTTCGGACCAGGGACATGCTTTTACGATTACTCACGCAACGCAGATTCAATCATTGTATACAAGTATGGTGTCAACAGTGACACCCCGTATTCGGGAATTTAAACTCCGTTATGTTGGTTTGGGTTCAATTTGTGCCGAGTTCAGAGCCGGGTGGGGTTTTTACCAAATGGTAGCAGCATCCCCTCCAGGATCACTGTTCCGAGGCCATTTCAGCAATACTCACAGAATGTAATGGCTATTGAAGAAATTGTAGTGAAATTTGATGAAGAAAATGACAAAGGATTACAAGCCTTATCTAATTTATTGGACGAAAAAAGATTAGAAGAGTTTGCAAAGAAATTAGAAGAAAAAGAGGATATTTTCACGGCAATTGATTGGTTACTGAACGGTAGATAATGAGTTGTACTTGGTTAAAAAAAGACGGTTGTAAAGGCTTTGGCGGTACTGCCGTAGGTTACTGGGGCAGGGAAGTCTATAAGAGGATTTCAAGCGACAATACTATAAATAAGAACCGTGCTTTACTCGAAGATCAAGTCCAAGCAGGCGGCATTCGTGCCGAATTATGGACGATGGCTGAAACAGGACCTACTTGCGGATGTCATAAGAGCACTTACAGCATGTCTGACAGAATGTGTTGCACCTGTCACGGATTCTCCATTGTTCCTGGGTTTGTGAAATGGGGTTACGAAAATTATTGGTTATCGCCGTTTGACGAAAATGTTACTTTGGTTAACGTAGAGTTAACGAAAGATTTCAAATCCTCAAAATGCACCCTTATGACAGATAGTGTGGAAGGGTATTTGGAATCCGTTGATTTCCCTGTGAACAAAATTGCTTTCGGTTCCAAATGGGAATACAACAGTTCCGAACTAGTAAGGATTGATAAGTACTCTTCTGTTACTTGTGAGTATTCGACAGATTCGGGAATAACTTGGATAAACATTGAAGATTTAGAAAATAACGATCCCACAGATGGGGTTATTCGTTTCAGAGTAACGCTAAGACGGGATATTTTAGAGGTTTTATCTCCGTATTTCAGTATCTTGAGGGTTCGGTACGGGGACATTCCTTTAGGGGAATTTAGGGGTGAAGATCCTCATAGAGGCCCGTTTATCAAAGTTATGACACCCGTTCCTACTGCTGACTTTATCAAGACGGAATCGGGGAACAGAAGCATCGTTAATAACATGACTTCGTGGACTTTGGGATTGTCTTCATTTGATAAGCGTATTGAATCAGGTTCACGAGACGAACTTTTGAAAGGGCCTTATATTACTTTGAAGTTTTTAGATGGTACCTATAAAGATGAATTGTTTAACATTACTTCGTGGTCAAACTCGGACCCTACAGGGCAGATTATTTCAACTCAAACAATGAATTTGCGTTTGGTAGATGAAGGGGACCCGTACAGGCTGATATGGTAGATTTAACACAGAGACCTTTTAATAATTACCGTTCTGTTGACCCTTTGGATGCTAAGGACGTTTTCAGGTTTTCTCAATTGAATGAGACGGCTAAGGACGTTTTCATCATAGAATTGCGTAGGTTTTTTGATTACACAACTGCAGATGGGTTAACAAAAATAAAAGAAATTCCTAACATTCAAAAGTTTTCGATAGGGTCTTCATCAAACGATGTAGGTCTTGAAACGGTTGTTAGGACAATTATATCTTACGGGGACACGTTATCACGTTATCCTATGATTGCTGTTACGTCTTCAACTTATAAAGAACGTAGGATGGGGATTGGTGGCAATTTTTCAGGAAACATTCAATCTTCTGCAAGTATCGTTTCAAAGAATAAAGGGCCATGGGATTTAACGGGACTTCCAGATGATGCCTTCATGACAATCGAAACGGCCCCGGAAGGTTTAGGGTTAAAGAGAAAGTCTACTATTGTATTGGACAAAAGACTTTTCAATCAAGAGAATCTAACAAATTTAAGTTCTATGGACATTGCCAGGGTCATCAATAAGACACAGGCATTGTACTATAATGCAAGTTACAACAGCGATGATCGTTTTATTTTGTCGGCAGGTGGAGTTCTCGCCAAAAACAGTGATAATGCCATTACTATTTTGGAAGGGCCTTTGTTAGATTTTTTTGGGTTTGAACCGGGCGATACGATTTCTACTAGGGATCTTCCCGTAAAGCAACGGTACATAACGGCTGCCGATATGACAATTAACATAGACGTCATTGCAGACGATCCTAATACTAGGGTGGCATTGTCTGATATTGTGGCTGCTTATTTTTCTTATTACATACAAGATCATTACTTTCAGTATTTTGGCAGAAGCTATTTCGACCCTGACAGGGATCCCCCTGAATTGTATCGCATTGCTTATATGCACAACTTTTCATGGTCTAGCGAGACAGTTACTCCAAGGCAGGGTGGGGAACAGTTTGAGTACATTTATGCTGTTCGGGGTAGTTTCCCAATTTACATAGAGGATTTTATCGATAAGAATCTAAAGTCTGAACCTGTATGGATGGGGGATGTTAATTTTGGAAGCGATTCACCAGTTACTGGCGATTACGGTGAACCGAATACTTATCGAATAAAAACGTAGAGGTTTAAACTTTTTTAATAAACTATAGTACAATGACTTAAGTGAAATCGTTTTTTTACTTATTCACAGGAGATTGATTATGGCTGGAATTTCATCTTATGTAGATCCGGGAGTATATATTACTCAAAAAGTGCTTCCGAGTTCGGCTGCCGTTTATTCCGAGAATACCCTTTGTATCGTAGGGATTGCCCCTAGAACTCGCAGGGTATCAAGTGAAATGATTGTCCGGGGAAAAATCTACAATGAGGTTTTGAACCTTACAGGTACTTCGCCGTATACGGCAACACTTTTAAACGTATCTAATAGGGACCGTTCAAATGCTGTTCTTTTTCGTGACGGGTTCTCTTTGAGTTCAAATGACTGGTCTTTTTTACCTGCTGTGTTGAACGGGAACCCCGTTACAGGTACTGTGGATGTGAGCGTTGCAACCGGTAATCCCTATTTTACGGTTTCAATCGATAACAAAAAGTTTGTTACGGTTGATCTTGATGTTGCCGTTACTGCTGTTTCAGGTACTCCGAACGCTGCTTCCGTAGATGAAATCTGCGATGCCCTTAATTTCGCCCTGGGAGACCCTGCTGGCGATTTCTTTTCAGAATACGGTGTTGCCTATGCAGAAGCCTTTGAGGCCGTTGTGGACGGTTCTGGTAAGTTTGTACGCATTAACTCAAAAGTTGCCGGACCGAACTCTTCTGTTCGAGTAATTCTTTCAATGGATGATGCAAAGGATGCGGCCGGTACAATTTCAAATAATGCTTGGGTAGTGTTGGTAGGTGAGGGTGTGCAGGCAGAAACCGTAGTGCAATTATCAGGTGACGTTTATTCCGGCAATTCTGAATTTACACTGGATTACGTTTCAATTAACAACAACCTTGATCCTTTGGCATACGCTACTGCTGAGACACCCTTAACGCAGGTTTTGAGCGTAGGTAAGGCTCCCGGTGGTGTTTCTTATGTTTCTGATTCAGATTTTGAGGTTAGCGGTAATACTATTGATTGGGATGCTACAGGAATCAATCAAGCAACTATTAAGAGTATTGACGGACCTTTCACAGGTACTGGTGACACCTTGAGATTGAGCGTAAATGGACTGAATCCTATTGTAGTGACCCTTACTACAGGTTCGCCAGATCCTACGGCTGCCGAGGTTGCAGAAGACATTAACAAGGCGTTGAATGGCAGTCCTAATTACGGACCTGCTTATTCCCATGTTGCTTCTGTTGACGGTTCCAAGGTTGTTCTTACGGCCCCGGATATTTTCGAAAACTTTCCCAAGGCCAAAGGTTCTGTATCTGCTATTGAATTTTACAAAGGAACCACAACCGGTATTACCGATATTTTTGGTATCCAGGAATCCCAACTTCCATTTGAAATCAAAGGTTCTGGTAAGACGCCTGATTTCGGGAATGCTTACTACGTATCTTATGATTTTAAGCGTCATTCTTCTGATTATGCGAATCCTGCACTGATTTACACGGCAGATGATCTTTACAACTTCACTTCGCCACTAACTTCTTCAAATTATAGAAGAAATGCTTTGGCGATTGCTGGTGAAATTGCGTTTGCCAATGGTGTGGGGAAAATGTATCTGAGCTTGGTAGACGATGCTACAGATGAAGGTTTTCCTACAGTATCTCAAGTAAATGCAGCAATTGAACGCTGCAAGTTTAAAGCAGACATTACGGACATCGTTGTATTGGATACCCGGGAAGCCACTGCTGTTGGTTTGATGGATCATGTTTCTGAACAGTCTTCTATGCTAGAGAAACAATATCGTAGAGGTTGGTACGGGATGGCCCGAGGTACTGAAATCGGTGATCCTGACACCCCGGATACCTACGTATACCGTTCCACTATGACGTTACAACCTGGTAATACTTCCCCTGGTAGGGGCAGAAACATTTTGTGCGCACCTGCAAATGTATCAAGAACTGTTACGTTAAACGATTCAACTGAAATGGTTGTTGATCTTGATGGAAGTTACTTGGCCGTGTCCGTTGCTTCAATTTTCTGTGCATTGATGAACCCTTCCGAACCGCTTCTTGGTAAGGCTGTTCGAGGTTTCAATACGGATAGTTCTTTCGGAACCTTCCTGCAAGGCGAGCGTTATGCACTGGCTTCTAAGGGCGTGAATGTGATTACCTTAGAAGGTGGTAGAGGGGTTATGAAAGACCCGTTAACCACAGAAGCAGGTGGGGCAAATGTTATTGAATTTGCAGAACCTTCATCCTCTGCACAGAAGGATGCAGTGACAAAGGCAGTTGAAAAACTTCTTGACGCAAATGCAAAAGGAGTTGTTCCCGATGATCTGACAATTTACATTGTTAGTATCAAGTCTTGGATTTCCAAGGCCATTGAAGGGATGATCAACAACGGTACAATTGCCAATTACCGAGATACCAATGGTGCTATTCGTGCATTGAACCCTGCATCTGATATTCAGGTGTACCAAGATGAAACCGATCCGAGAACATTCATTTTCAAATACTGGTTTAATCTTAAATACGTGGCCAAGCGCTTCTTTGGCGAGTATTCAGTAGACAATCCGTTCTTTATTGAATAAGGAGATCACTTAAATGCCTAAAATCCCAAATACCACAGTAAGAACCGACCATTGCCTGTCTATTCACGTAGGCAGTGGCGATGCAATCGGTTATATTCAAGAGTGGCAACCTGCACAGGGCAGGACTGTTACACCGGTATATGAATTGAATAGTGCCAGTCCCGGTGAAATTATTGAAAACGTGCCCGGTAACATTCAAGGTCTGACCGTTACGGTGAACCGTTTCGACCTGTTCAAGTCAAAGATGGAAGAGATTTGGGAACCTGGCAATAATGGCTGGGATATGCTTCTTGATCAATCTGCTGGTTTGACTATTCTTGAGACTTGGAAAAATCCCGATGGCACCGTTGAAGTTTACGTTTATGATGATTGCTGGTTTACTTCGCTAGGTAGATCACAATCTGCTACGGGCGATAGAATTGTCCGTGCAAATGCGTCGTTAATGTATAAACGCCGCTATAAAGCGCAATAATAGTTCTTGACTTTGCTTTCCCTATATTATAAACCTTAATTCTAAGGTTTTACCTTCCCACAAACATAGCCTTTCATAAAAGAGGCGCAGACAAAGGAGTTTCGGAATGTCCGGAAAAAAACTGCACAAAATTCTGTTAGACCTTCAAAAAGAAGTCGCTGGTGACATGCTAGAGAATACCGTGGAGGTTAACGGTAAAAAGTTTCTAATGAGACTTTTAACCGAAGCTGAAACGGCATACAGCTTTAGCATGGTAGATGCCACAAACAACATTTCAATTGCAATGTCCACCCGTCTCGCAAACCTTTCTGTGGGTATCCGTTCTATTGACGGTGTAACCATTGAAGAAATGTTCAAGCCGGTTTACGAAAATTTAGATGATGAAGAAAAAGAAGAATTCGTAGGGGATACGTTTTCAACTATTTATGCAAAATTGTTTCATGACTGGTTAAAGATTCAATCCCCGTATTTTATTTCGGAATTGAATGATCATTGGATGGAGCTGGAAAGACGAAGGATTGATGCGAAAGCAGAAGTAAAAAACTCATTAGGGGAAATTTCGGAAAAGGCAGAGAAGAAGAGCTGAATCGGGATTTCCCCTATTGGAAGTATGTTGTTTCGGATTTAAGGATTAAGTCTGAGGTTATTTCCAGGAAAGACATTCTCATTTCAGATCCCAGTGTTAGGGGTATGAATTCGACACAATGGCTTTTCGAGTTGGAAGGCTTGACCCGAAAAGATGAAATGAAATATGAGGATATTGAGAGCCTGTTTAAGATTTCCAGGAAAGTCTTGATTGACTTATTAGGGCTTAACATTATCCCGATTGAAAGTGAAAGGGTAGACGAACAAGGGGTAGCAGTTAGGGACGTTAGGCCTCCCTTAGATCATGAATTTACCCCCTTGTCTGTAATGACTGCTAGAGAGGATATTCTGAACCGTGTTAAGGATTTGTATGATGAAATGAAAGCCCAAGAAGAAGCCTTGGAAACGGCAGAAACAGAAGATGAAGGATTGACGTTAGAAGACCTAGAGAAAAAGAGAGATTTGTTACTTGGAAGGCATTCAGAAAACACTTCGGAATCCGTAGATGATAAGGAATTTGATGAAGAAGGTGATATAGTATTTCCTGAAGAACCTATGGATTTTGAAAAGCAGTTGAAGTGGATGTCTGCAAAAAATGCCATAAAAGGCATGATCAAGCCTTTATCTGAAAAAGATAAAGAATTAGAAACAGTACCTGAACGGCCTAAGAGCAAAGTGAGGATTATAAGTGACTGACCCTACTAATTACTTAATATCCTTTGATCTTGATAAGATTGTTAGTAACGTAACAGAACTTCAAAAGGCCCTTACTGCGTTGTCCACAGGTGTTATTACTGCCTCTGATAAATCCTTAGACGGTATCGTAAAGATAGAAAACAGTATCAAATCCATCGATGCTATTCTGACAAGTAACCTGTCAAAACTTGATAATTTCTATGAAAATTTTGCAAGCAAGATAAAAGCATCTACAAAGAACGTAGAAGGACTTACCGGAAACATCGAAACCCTTTTAACAAAAATTAAAAAAGTAGATGAAGGTGGAGGCTTTCCGAAACCCCCTAGAAGTACGGACAGGGCAGCATTATCGGGTTCGACATTCACTCGAATGTCGGCAGGTACCGGTGACAAGCTTTCCGAAAAGGAATTGGAAGGTGCCGCAAAATCCGAGGCAATCAAGAAAGCGTCAAAAGATGCCATTATGGCCTCAAAGAAAGCCGATAAAGAGTGGAAGTTAACTTCCACAAAGATAGGCGGATATATTGAGAAAGAGGCCAAAACTGCCGTCAATAAAGTAAAAGGTATCATGAGCGGATTCACTACTGCATCTCTTGGCGGTGGTATTGCAGGCGCAATGATTGGCCTAATGATGCTAGGAGTAAAAGAAAAGCAACGTAAAGGTGCTGAAAGCGGTGAAATGCTTAATGCAATCGAAGCGTTTGGCGAAGTAACTTCTGCGAGAAGCAAAAAAGCCACTGCTTGGTTATCCGAGTTTCAAGAGAATGCGCAGTGGAAGTTTAAGATTGCTAGAGAAGAGATTCAAGGGTTAGTAACCACACTTGCACATTCAGGTATTAAGGAGTTTTTAGATTCTGACTTTGATAAGCCTATCGATGATGTAAATGCAAACGTAGCCACATTAACATTAGGCTTGGACAAGTATATGAATAAGGCCACTGGTTCCGCCATGAAGGCGACTATTGGCATTGTTGAGGATTACGGGTACAGTGCAAGAAACGCTGCTGAAAGGTACAAGAAACTTGCCCTAGAAGCACAGGCTTCTGGGATGGATATTGACAAATTCACTGGTGCAGTTTTGTCATCTTCATCAAACCTAAGACAGTACGGTATTGAACTAGAGGACGTTTCCGGTTTGATGAGGGATATTAAAGATTCCTATGAAAAAAGCGGAATGTCTTCACAACAAGCCGGTAAGTTTGCGGCCCAGGTTGTTCAGAGTGCGGGGAAAATTTTCAGTGCTTCCGAAGGTATGATGGCAGATATGTTCCGTAACTATTACAAAGATGTTCACGGGATGGATCTTGATGCCATTACAGCGCTTCAACGCGGCAGAACAATGATTTTACGCCCTGAAGAACGTAACAGCGATAAAAAAATCAATATGTTCGGGTATGTACTGAATTACCTTAAGAATCTTGTTGGTGTACGGGGTAACAGCGAACAGGAAAGGGTTCGGTTCATTCAATTCTTGACACAAGAACTGGGAATGGATGCTATCAGTGCATCCAAAGTGGCAGAACTCGCATTAAAAGGGGACATTACAAAAGGGTTAAAGAATGCAACGCCTGCTCAAATTAAGGAACTTGAGGATGCTTTCAAGACAGAAGGAGAACAATTAACAGAATTAGCAAAAAATCAAAGAGACGTTATTAACGCATTAGCAAAGATTGGCGAAGGTTTGTTAGGCATTGCATCCGGTTTAATTGCTACATTGGTTTTGGGTTTCAGGTCTCTTATTAACGTGATTCCATTAGCTTATAACATGATGTTCGGGAAAGATAATGAAACTAAAGAGGCTGCTGTTCGGGCGTTACAAGCTATCGGGAATGCACAAACTGATATTTCAAAACACATGCTAGGATCTTTGAATAAGGTTTTCGAAGGTGGGGATGAACTTATAAAAGCTTTTAAAGATAACCCTGTATTCAAAACAATTATGGATCCCGTAAAGATAGCATTAGACGCTAATGTCGGCGATACTACTATGAGTAGTATTTTTAATGATATTGTGGAGGGTATCAATTACTTAAGGAAAAGCGATAACCTTGCAATGCACCTTATCGGTATTCTTTTTGAGATGATGGGACGGTATGTAGAAATTATAGGTAAAGTACCTGGAGTTGTTATAGACTCTATTCTTAATGTTCCTATTTCAGGTATAAACAAGGGGTTGGAACATTTCGGTATAGACAAAAGAATGCCTAAAGATAATGTTGAAGGTCTTTTCAATAAATTAGCTTCCATTCCGAGAGCTGCTGCTGCAAAAATGGCGGAAAAAGCTGCCGAAGATGATTACCGAAAAAAACAAGCAGAAATAGAAGCAAGAGAACAACGAAAAAGAATGAAAGAAAAGAAACAGGAAAGCAAAAAGGAAAGCGCTAATGATGGCAGACAAGCAAGAGTATCTGCCGTTATTGAGAGCAGAACCTTACTCAAAGCCGTAAAAGAGGCGGAAACTGCTCAACACGCATAAACGGAATGATAACAGACGTTAGACAACTTGATAAGATAAAAGCATCCTTATCCGATTTAAGAGATGTTCTGTTCAATTTGTCTTCTGGTAATGAGGCGTATTTCGATAAACTGGAAAGTACATTAAGCAAGGCTTCCAGTGTACTTCAAAATTTCATTTCAACAGAATCTGTGAACGCTGTTACGGATTATTCGGAATCCGTTGCCCAAAGAACTGCTGAAATGTCTGAATATCTTGACGGGTTTTATAGAACTTATCAAGGTTTTGATAGCAATAAACTTACAGATGCCTTAGATCCGCTTCGCAAGAAGGTTGGCCATGTAACGGCCAAATTAGACGATATGGGCGGACCCCCTAAGAGGGCAATTCCAGGTACCAGGAGGGATCCTCGAAAACCACAAAAAGGTAAGGGTCTGGCAGAAAAAGAAGTTTCCTCATTTATGGGGAAAATGCAACAGTTTGGAAATACTTTAAAGATACCTGTTGCCGGTTCTATTATGGCCGGTTTGACGGCGCTGGCAGCATACGGTGTAAGCGAACAGCAACGTCTTAAGGCAGAAACAGGGGAGGCTTTTGATATTCTGATTGCATCTTCAGACGCTGCACAAAAGCAACTGGTTGATCGTACTTCAAAGAAAATGGGGGAATTTCAGGAACATTTAAGGGTCAATTATTTAATTGATCGTAAAGACTATCAAGCCTCTGTTAGCGAGTTTGTAAAGGGCGGAATTTCGATCCGAGAATGGACTCAAAAAACCGTAAAAGGTTTTGGGGATGTTGGTGAAAACGTAGCGTCTTTGGCGCTAGGTTTTGACAAGGCACTTAACGTGGGGAGTGGGACAACCGCTGCAAAAATGGTAAAGTATTCAGAAGAATACGGAATGTCATTAAAAGCATCTTCTGATACAATGTTCAAGATGGCCACCCTGGGAATGGACGATTCTTTTGGAGGCATTGGACCTGCAAAGTTTATCAAATATTCAGAAGATGCCGCAGAATCGTTAAGGAATTTAGGCTTTGGGTTAGAGTCTTCTGCAACACTTTTTGCAAATCTCGGTGAGGCTGCCAAAGAAGCCGGGCTACCTAACCAAATGTCTGCAAAGTATTTTTCAAAGGGTTTGACGGATCTAGGTTCTGGTCTGGCGAACGTATCAGATGAATGGGCTGCATACATTGGTTCGAAAATGGGTTTAGGGACAGGTATTAGTGCAGTTATTGGGTTCAGAACATTGGCTTTGAGGTTAGGTTCTGGGAAAGATACCCCGGAGGAGGCTCAAGATTTTATATTAAAAGCAGTAGAGGCTATTCATGAGATAACAGGTGATAATGAAGATAGGCTTGCGTACATGCTAAGGACAATGTTGAGTTTATCAGATGAAGGTGCCGTCGCTGCATTGAACCTTTGGAAGGTCCTGAAAACAGAGGGTGTCAAGAGTGCTACAGCGGGAGGGAAAGAATCTAGGAAACTGTTAAAGACTGTCCGTGATTCTTTTAAAACGGACAGGGATAAAAGAACAGGTTGGGAACAGGCCATGACTCATTGGATGAAGGGAATGTCTTTTATCGGTACAGGAATTATGAGTCTTATGGCAAAAGCGTTAGGGCAATTGGTTTTGTTTTTTAGGGCGGTTCCGAGTTTGTTTGTAAACATCTTTAAGGGAAAAGATGGAGTAAGGGAAACTAATAGGATATTGAATGTTGTGATGAGTGAGATCCCTTGGGACAATTCCGAGAAAGGTACGTTTGCCAAGGGAATGAAGCACCTTAAAAAAGCAGGGCAGATTGTTGAAGCCAAAGTGATAGGCGACTCTATTGATATGGTTAGGAGGGCATTGACGGTTGATCTTCGTACTGGTGAGGTTCCCGATGTTGACGGGCCTGATTATGACGGGATCACTTCTGGCAGAGAAGATTACAGGGCAGGATTGAATCCTGGTGGAGTGTTTAGCGTAACCCCACCACCGACTGTTCAAGTTGTTGTTATTCCTGCTGAAGCAGGGACTACGGCAATAGGGACGGATGTTTTGGGTATGGATTATGGTGATTTCATGAAGAAAGGCCATCAAGACATGCTTAAATCTAGGACAGGATTGTTAGAAATGGCGGAATCTGGGGAACACCCTACATTGGGGACGGGGAAAAGTCTTGAAGAATTAGCCGAAGGTTATCGGAAGGATATAGAAAAACTTCACGGCCGTGGAGATTGGAAAGGTAACAAAAATAATCCGTTACGGATAGTTGTTTTTGGAATGAGGGCTAATGGGGATATGGAAGTCGGTTTGGTAGGTGAATGCCCTAAGTGTGGGCTAAGTTATGATCAAAATCAGTTTAAAGAGGAAATGTTGAACGAAAGAGTGGCCAAGAACCCAACAAATGAACAAGGACACGTTATCAGGAGCGTGGGATCGGGTATAAGCCAAAGATATTATGAAGCCGTTGCGGATGCTAAATCTGCTACAGGGAAGGATAAGGCTAAAAAGGAAGCCATTGCAGAAAAGGAAGCTGAAAGGATCCGAAAAGGGGATAGTGACACCCTCCACAATCAAAGAGAGCTGGAGGCTATGGGGGATGATCAGGATTCAAGAAATGTCCGGGCACTTTCTTTAATGGTAATGGCAGAAGGGTTTGATGATCAAGCCCAATTAGATGATCTTGTTCAGACAATCAGGAATAGGGAGAAGTTGAAAAGGTTTGGAAGTAACATTGAAAACATTGTTACAAGCAATAAAGGGTTGGGTGCGCAAGGGGGAAATAGGGCGTATTCTACATGGGGCGTAGACACTACGTCGAACAAAGGTAAAAAGAGGCTGGAAAGAGTTGAGGAAATGGTGAGGAAATCTTTAGCCAAACCTGTTAGTAGTGAAAGGGTGGGAGGCGCTACTCATTTCTATGATCATAATAAGGGAAAGGATATAAGAGAAAGTAATCAGTTTATGAGGCAAGACAATATGAGAGAAGTTGCTTATTACGGAAGGAAACATGGAAGTGACGGTGGGTTTAATCAAATGCGCAGGTTTTATGAGATTGTAGGTGCAGGTAAGGGCGGTAAAGACGATCCTAATAGATTACTGAGGGACAAAGGGGAATTTGGGGATGCCCCAGTGACAAAAGGATCCGGTTCACGGCCCGCTGTAGATGAGCCTGTATTCACGGATATTAGGGACATAAATCCAGTAACCCCGTCATAAAAGGAAAAAACTTATGGAAAACATTTCAGAAAGATACTTAAACGCAGAACCAGATCAATTCCTGATTTCGAGCTTTGCAACAGTTTTGGAACGGTCTTTTAACCCTCATGACAGTAAACATTTACGTGTACCATTTTACATTACATCGTCTTACAGGCAAAATAAGAAAATTAGAGGTGTTTCCATGATGGTTAACCCGTCTAGTGTGTCTTTTAGTCAATCCAAGCGTATTACGCAACAATATACCCAAGGTGGTGCTGTATTTTACCATTGGACAAACAGGGACGGTAGGAATAACGGTATCTTGGAGATGGAGTTTTCCGGACAAACCGGTAACATTAACCTAAAGGCAGGTCTAGTCCGTAAAGGTGCTTCTAAGGTGTTTACTGCAATTGGGGACATTGTAAGGGAGAAGAAGGGTAAGGAAAATAGAAGGCCGTTCAGTAAATTGAATGATCTTTCCAGGAAAATGTACCATAACGATTCTTTAGAGTCTCAGGTAAAAATCGCTTCAAATGATTACATAGGGTCCGGTTCTGCAAAGTTGGCAAACTTCCTTAACCTGTATTCTTTAACACGCGAACCCTTAATTGACCCTGAAACCGGCGATCCCATTACTTATTACATTTCGTACAGTACGCCGACTTTTGGAAATACTTTTGTAATTTTTGAGGGGCACTTTAGCCGTGTTCTTGATTTCACAGACGATGCAATGAATCCGAACAGTGTTAATTACAGCTTCGGTTTTACGGTTAGGGCTTCATACCCGCCTTTAGATGAGATTTATAGAGTGGCGACAACAAACTTAAGCATGTTCGTTAACAATCCTATCGATACGTATGAAGAAGGGAAACTTGAATAATGAGTAGTTTTCAGTTCCTTAACGAAACTTCAATGAACAAGGTTGCTTTCCCTAAAGCGCGTGTGTTTATTTTTGGGAAAGAGGTTTCTGCGGATGTTTTAAGTGTCCGTATCAATCAGACTGGTGGTTCGGTGGAACGATCCCCGTCAACTTGTAGCATTACGTTGGCAAATGTTAGAGATGATTACGTTATTACAAAAGAGGATATTTATAAGATAGGGGAAGTTAAGGGAGCTGCTAAGGTTGCATGGGCAGAAAAAGCTAAGGATTGGGCAACGAAGGCTAAAGAGAATTACGAAAAGAGTGCTTTAGCAACTATGGTTCCGCCCGATGTTATTTTGAGCGAAATTAAAGCAGTTGAAAAAGTATTGAAGAAAAAGAATCAATACCTTACGATTAGCGATCCCGAGACAATTCAGAGACTTGCAAAAAGTTTTGTAGGCAAAACGAATGATGAAATCAGACTTATCATTCAAGCTCTTTTGAACAGGAACAAGAAATCGGCACTAAGCAGTGAATCTTATGATGCTTTAATAGATGCTGCTAAGGCAGATATAGAAAGCAAAGCAAGAAAGTATAAAGAAAATTATAATAATGATAGATTTAACCCAAAAACCGAATTCATAGCAAACGTAGATGCAGGAATACCGGGAAGCATAAAGCGGTCAATAATTAACAAGAAGATCAAGTTTACATCAAATGTTGTATTGAGGCAATTATCTGATTTAGACTTCAATGATGAAGAGTCTTTCAATAAACTGAAAGAAAAGATGATATACACTTACCCAATGATGCTTGGGGATACTATTTTCCACCCTAATGATCCTGTTAGGGTGGCTTTCAGGGATCCCTTTGATCCTAAACGATGGTATTGGATGTTCACCGGGTTTGTGGATTCTTGTTCAGAATCTTGTGACGTGAACATGAGCAGTAGCATTGATATTTTTTGCACAGATGTCACAAAGATGGCCAGGTATTCTGTTTTGGCAGAAGGTGTTAAGGCTAGAGATGAGGATTTTGTAGTTGACGGTGCGTATGATGAGAACATTAGCAGGATTGATCCGAGCGTTTATGAGAACAAATTTTCAAGAATGACCGTGTTCGAGGTTCTTGAATCTATTTTTTACGGAACAGAATCTACCAGGGAGTTTGCAAAAAGTTCTGCCTTTAATATGGTAAATTCCATGAAGGGTTTGACTTATAAGGAGTTGAAATACTTTTTCGATAATAGTTATGGAATAGGTTTTGAGTCTTTTGTGGAGGGTATGAACATTAAAGATGAGGACAAACCGTTAGAATTTGATAGTGTCGCAGATGATGTTAGGAGTTACTTAAAGACTCAGTTTGGAGAAAATTTGAACCGAATGCAGTTTCCTGCTGTTTCGGCTGTTGCACCTTTTCTTGAGGAAAGGTTAGTAAAGTTTAAAAGAAGAAATAAGGATTTTGGGGTTACGGTAGTTGTATATGGGGAACCTGACATTACAGATAAGACGCATGATCCTGTAGTTATTGAAAAAGGGAGGCTCGGGGACTGGAATGAAATTATCCACCACAGGGTAAGGCCTAGCGATATTGCATGGATGCGAAAAGAGGGTGATGATGGCATATCTTACAGGTACGGAGATTTAGCCGAATCCTCTTACGACATTACCAAGACGATTGATCAAGTTATTTATGAAATCGGTACTGACATAGAAAACTACCCTGTTGGTGGCGGACGTGTTTTTTATATGGCCCCTGCAAGGATGGCTTCGTTGTTTGGCGCCAGTGGTTATGATAAGGGGTTTAATTCTAATTTTGCAATGAACGTAGTGTTTTATGATCGTTTGACGTTTATTTATGATCTGGCAAGTAATATGGATTTTAGATTTTATGCAACCCCTAAAGGCGATATTGTATTTGAAATGCCTTTTTACGATTATGATCCTCAAGATTTCTTTGACCCTTCTGTTAAGTACAAAGATGACCAGCCTGAAATAACAGATTGGAGTGAATACTTTGATGCAATATCTAATAAGAAGAAAGGTGAAAAGAAAAAGAAAAGAAAAAAGAAAGGCAGCGAAGAATCTGAAACTACAGTAGACACTTTAGAAAATATCCCTGAAAAATACTTATTCCACCATTTGACATACCCTTATAACAGGGAGTTTGTTATTACTAAAGATGATCAAATGGGGTATTCTAATAGCTTTTCTGATTCCGGTTTGATTACTCGGTACAGGTGTTTGCCAAAATGGGTAAACTTTTGGGGAATCATGGAAGGAAGTGAAGGCGTAAAGGATCACGTTTATGCAACAGATGTGCACTTGACGCAGATTTTAGGTTCCAGGGTCGGGGAAGGTGATCCGTGGGGGTTTGTTGCCGGTGTGGATGCTGCTGAAATGTATGCCAGGCTTCAATTGAGCGTGATAAATTCGGAAGCCAGATCATTAAGTATTGACACTTTGCCCAAATTTGGGTTAATGGTTAATAGGCCGGTTTATTGGGTACACCGTGAATGTTACGGAAATACTATCGGGATGGACCACACTTTGGCATGGGATTCAAGCGTATCAACAAACATTTCAATAAACCATGTCCGTGCATGGGACGGGGATTTTGATCCGAAGGATAACTCTAAGATTTTTAAGCATTTTGGTGGTACGGACGGCCCATTTAACTTGGCAAAACTTATGGAAAAAGTGAAAAGGTAATGCACAATAGGATTTTACCAAAAGCAGGCTCTATTTCTAGGCGTAAACAGCAACATGCCGAGATGATGGGTTCGATTCATAAGGCGACTGTTACGGATGTTTATTTGGATAATGGTACTTGTCAAGTTCTTTTTGAAAAACTTCCATTATCTTTGCGAGTAAATTTCCCCCTGTTAGGCTTGTCTGTTCCTTTGGGTGGTGACGGGATCTCTGATTGGAAATCTTCATCGTGGGGTAGATATATTCCTCATGTTGGGGACATTTTGTTAATTGCTTTCGAGAACAACAGTTCGGCATTTGCTTTAGGTTACTATTCTTTAGATTACCGTGAAATGAAACTTAGGGATGCCGACTCCGTTAAGAAGGGTGAAGGTGGTATTTCCTGGGGAGACGCTTCTCATAAGGAATTGAAGTCCGGTGATTGGGATTTTAGATCAAGTAGCGGTTCATACCTTACCTTGAGTGATCGTGCAAGAATAGGTTCAAACAATTGCTCTATCACAATGGATTCAAACAATGCTGATATAACGCTTAGTACAAATACTTTGGTTTTTGAACCGGGTAATGTGCGTGTATTGTCCGGGACCGTTAAGCGTAAGTTATTACCGATTGATTTTGAAGAATCCATAGTCCCTTCGGGACGTGGCAACACCAATTCTCAAGAGTATACGGTTTCAGTGAATTGGCCAAATTCCCCGGCCACAGAATCGCCGCTTGCATTCCATTCTATAGGTGACGTTACGGAAGAGAAGGCAGGGGTTAACATGCTTAAAGTATCCAGTTTAGGTAACCCCGTTAGGAAGCATGAATACTTCATGGATAGAAGCGGTACCATAAAGGTTCATGAAGAGACTATTGACAGTTTTGGTAATTATTTAATGGAATCTAATCTGGCTATCAAACGGGAATACAAATCCCCGTTATCTGATTGGAGTGTTTTAAACAAAAGTTTTGACATTACTTCCAGCCAGGGATTCGACTTGACTTCACCGGACATTAAACTTACCGGAAACGTCACTTTGGGGGGACCGGCTGCACTTCCTTTATTGAAAGTTCCGCCTGATTTTTCTGCCCAATGGTCAATATACTTTACAGGCGCTAGCGCTGCTTTGATGGCCTTAAACGCCATTGCCCCTAACCCTGCATTCACCGCTGCTTCTACGGCTGCTACAATGCTTGTTAGCGCCCTTTCAAGCAATTCTACAACATTGGTAAAGGGGTTGTAAGGAAATGGACCAAGATACCAAAGACACTATAGATGCTATACTTCTGGCACCGGCAGCACCTGTTGCCAAATGCGTACTGACACATATTTACGGATTGACACACGATGCGCTGCAAAGATTGCGCAAACTTGTGGAGACTCTTTTATTACTTGTGGATACAAAAATAATGCAGTTACGTGCTATACTGATTCAGTACGATCCCATACTAATGTTTCGGGAAAGGCTTTGGAAATATGTTGAAGAATATATTGGAGATTTTAAGAATTCAGTTATTGGGAAAATTCCCGATGAATTTTCAGATACTTGTCCTGAGCTTTTTAGTTATTTTGTTGAACCTTTGATCGGGGTTACTGAATCTTTGTCTGCATACGGTTTTCCTATGGCAGATAAGTATATGGAAATGGTTAGTATCGTTTCTTATTATGATAAACTGATAACGTATTGGATGGGCGTTAAAGTTACATTATTAGCAATCTTAGATGTAATGGATGATGCGGCATACGTTATTACTGAACGGGATTATTTCGATCCTCACAGTTATTAAAGGGAATATCTTATGGATACTTTGAAGTGGAAAGACGGCGATATGGTTAGGGATAGTAGGGGTTATGGGTACTCTACCTTATCAGGGCTAGAAAAAACAAAACAAGATGTTTCTATGGTTCTTACTACGGATACTAGAAGAAGTACAGGTATCGGTTGCGGTTTAGATTCTATTGCGGGCGTAGATTCTATGTCTGAAATGTCCGAATATGCAATGATGCCTATTGCATTCGATTTTCAATCAAAAGTAAAGAACGGGTTAAACACATTAATCCTTAACCAACTTCAATACGATTATTCCGAAAGAGGGTTGGATGAGATTATTCAAACTTTTACACCTGTAGATATGGAAAAGGATTATGAAGATCCTAGAGACTTTACCTGGTCTATTGACGTACGTACTGAAAGCGGATCTACATTTACGTTAAGTGGCATTGTTGGAGGCGATTTATGATAATCAAAAAAGATACATCTGAGTATTTTTCTGAAAAGATAGCATCTTCTGTAAAGAGGCGTGACAAATCTATTGATACTAGGATTGGACCTTTCAGGGATATTTTTATAGATCCTATTTCAGAAGTTTTAGAAGAACAGAATGACAAACTTTTATACCTTAAAGAACTAATGTCATTGTCGAATGCCGACAAAGTACTCCCCGATGATCTTGATGACTTAGTATACAATGAGGGGGTTGTTCGTTACGGTGCTAGAAGTGCTATTGCCACGGTTACGTTTTCAAGATCTACTGCACCGACTTCTGATATAGTAATACCGTTGAATTTTCCCATTTCAACTGTCTCTAGCATGGAAAATGGAAGTTCCGTACAATTCAGGACAACCGAGAAAAAGACAATGTACGCGAATATGGCTTCGAAGTACTATAACGCAGATTCAAAGCGTTATGAGATTGATGTGCAAGTGGCAAGTGTTCCTACGGGAGGGGAAGTTTCTGTTGGCGCATATATGATTACAGATCCTTCCAGGACAATGACTTCCTTTGATGAGGTTTTTAATAAGGATCCTTCAACTGAGGGGAAGTCTGTAGAGACTAATAGGGAATTGGTAGCAAGGTACTTGCTTCAAATTAAAGGGTCTAAAATTGGAACTCCCTACGGTTTGAAAAGCATGTTATTGGATAATTTAGGTGACGTTTTGGACGCCTATGTAGTGTACGGTGACAGTGCGTACATGGAAAGAGGGGAGGCAGATGTTGGTGCCGTTGATGTGTGGGTTATGGGGGAATCCCCTATTGAACATGATTTCGTAACATCATTCAAAGGTATCACAGTTGATAATGTGCTCCCTTTCCAGCCCTTAATTAACGTAGTCTCTGTATCTTCTGTTACTGCGAATACTACTTACGTAAATGGTATCGATTTTGTTTTGGCAAAGGGTGAAGGGATTTACGGATACAGTAACAAAGGATCTGATAGTATTCGGTGGTTAAAGAATGGAAACAGGCCTAATATCGGAGATGATCTAAAGATTACTTATACTTACAATGGTTTGATGAACATTATAAGTTCTTATTTTAAGCAAACAGATAAGTACTTTATTGGTTCGGATGTCTTGTTTAGGTGGGCACAACCTGTGTATGTTGAAATTTCTGGAAGACTGAAAGTTTTGGCAGGATCTCCTTCGGATGCTTTGGACCGTGTTAGAGGTATCGTTTTAGATACGGTAAACAATTACAAACTAGGGCAGTCGCTGGAAACTTTCGATATTAGTTCCGAGGTGTCACGTTTTTTTGGTGTGGATAATTTTATTTATTCTCAATTTTCGGTTAAGGGGAATGAAGGCGTTTCTGATATACTCATAAGGCCAAATCAGTACGCTAGATTGATAGAATCTGACCTTTTAATCAGCCTGGATTAGCCTATGACCCTTTACTCTGAGAATGTTTACGGTTCCGGTACAGTTTATGGCGATTTTGCGCCGATAGGATACGCAATTTCGCCAATGAGTAGTAAATCTTCTGGGGGTGGTAAGTTTGTTTTGACGGGAGAGGGGTTTGATCCGAATGAGTTATCGTCTTCTTTTCGAGATGATCAAGACAATACTTTCAACTATGTTACTGATTGGATGTACGATGTTGATAACGGTATACTTTTACAAGTAGATGATAACGGTGAATACTTTACGTTAAACTCTAATGAGTTTTTGAAAAATTTTCAATATGAGATTGAATTCACTCTACCTAAGAATGGTAATTTTTCAGATGAGGCTTATTTACAGTTATCTTTTGATGAAGGTACGGGTTTTTCCAATACATCATTGAATTCCAGGATTGTCATAAGTGTTTTTGAGAGGAACGGTGAATATGTACTTAGGTATCTTCATCCGTTTGAATTTTCAGATGCTAATGACTTAATTACTGTTAATGAGACTGATATGAGGGTCGGTGTCAAAGGGATTACTTCTGGAAGGAACGTGTTAAGGGTATTGAATTGTGATAATAGGACGCAGTTGTTTCTAAATAACAAACTATTATCTGATAAATCATCAAAGAAACCTTCAACAGATCAAGTGTTGTTATTATCTTTTATTGATGAGAAGGCAGGGACATCCCCTTACGTTATTAGTATAGACAGGATAACTTATATGCCTTTTATGATGTTCGGGGACAGTATTTTGCATAACTTGAAAGTAGTATCTGATAAACGTGTTCGGGGTTTCATCCCTCCAAGTTCCGATTTTAAGGGTAGGTTAGGTTATTATTCCGGAGATGTTAGGGTGGCCATTGTTTCCGGTAAGACAGTTTACGTAACAAACGAATTTAACTACTTTTTTGAGAAAGAGCTAATGATTTATTCTAGTAATGACGGCGTAAAACTTTCAATTCTAGATCCGATAGTAAAGACCCCTGAACCGTTTTCTGTAGGGTTAGGTGAAGGAAGATGAGTTTTCCGAAAGAATACAGGTATGCAGATTTAGTAAAGGCTGTAGTTGGCGGCTCCTTTTACGATAATGAAGGGATAGTTATACCGTGTAACAGGGACGGGAATACCGTTTTTAGGATTGAAACGGGAAAGCCGAATTACGAGTTTGGTTTTTACGTTAACGGTGAATGGGATGGCTACATAAACACGGATAGTGCAGGAAATGCCATTTTTGATAAAAACCTTCCAAAGGGTGAAGTAACAGTTACTGTTATCGATTTCAATTCTGATAAAGAGTATAAAACATACGTTACTGTACGTGAATGGGCGCTATGGATTGCTTCTTATTCGGAGTCCTTAGATGGCATAGATACTGCTATTTTAAATTTTCAAAACAATTTGTTTATCCTTAAGGCAGATTTAAAAGGGTTATTAGAGTATCATGGAGAATCTTTAAAGTTTTATCCAAACCTTAATCAATCCTCTGATTCTTACCGTGATCAATTATTATCATTACGGGGTTCTTTTAGGAATTACGGAACAACATACAAAGGTTTGATTGATACTATTTCTACGATTACGCAAGTAGACCCTCTAATATACAACAGAAGATTTAGCGGACCTAATTGGATTCTTGGGAGAAACTTATTAAAGAACCCTTCATTCAATAAGAAATCCGATCTTCAATACTTGCCTAATTTGGATATTCCCGGGATAACCTTGTTGGATTCTGATTCTGCTTTTTACATTAGGGAAATATACTTAACTTACGTTAATGGGATCCCTCATATTAGGCTTGGTTACGACGGGTTTAATGTTCCTGTTTCAGACGGTGAAATGATCCTCTATAGTAGTTACAAGTATACGCCGAGTGTTATGTTTCAGTACACTGTAGGCACGGTATCCTTAACACCTTCATCTAGTAAACTTTACATGAATGTTGGTGGTAGAGGTGTTGCAGAAATTGATCTTGATATTGATTCCCCTACTTATGTTGACGCTGATTATATCGCCCCTAAAATAAATAACCACTTTTCCAATAACCCTATGTATGACGGAACATCTGTAGGTTCTATAGGGGATGGCGGTTTTTTAAGCATTTTTGCGGACGGGGAATATATTGAGTTTTTGGACGGGCCTGATAATGCGGCACCTTTTATTTTTAATAACAAGATAATCCCTACTTTCAGTAATAATGAACCTTTTGTGGGTTTTATGATGGGGGCAGTTTCTTTACATAACGCATATCCCCTTCCTAGAGAGATTTCGTTAAGGCGTTATTTCGATGGTTCGGATACTTACGTTAGTATCGGCGTAGATGGTGTTTACGGTTCTTATAGTAATGTTATTCAAGGGGAAAACATTTATCATTACAACCTTAACGGCTATTGGTTACAATTAAGTTGCTTAGCAGACTTAAGCAGGGTAGAAGAATTAGAGTACGGTATCGAAGAGTACCACTATTTAGATATATACTATTCTGCGAAGTTTAATGCTTTTGATTATTCTTTTTTGAAGATTCACGTAGATGTCGACAATATACCTTTATCGGATGATTTTGGGGTTGCAGAGGATTTATCTTACAGCAAACTTGCAGACGGGTGGAGTGTAGGTGGGGCGTTTTCTGTAAATTATTACCCTTCAGCTTATCGTTTTTATGATAGTGCGTACTCGGCTATGGGGGACGGGTACAGTTATGCGTTTTCTGCAGGGGATGGAGATAATGACCCGAATGCAAGGTTCTATATCATGGGAGATGTTTCAAATGATTTGTCAATTTTAAATGACAACTTATTGACAGATACTTACAATAGTAGCGTTTCCCCAATCGATTACGAAAACTTTTTTATGAGGTTTTCTGTCAGTGTTTCCGGACAAGCCGTAGGTTATGCTAGTGCTGATATTTCTTTTGATGGCGGCGATACTTGGGTAGAGGGGTACGGAGTGCCTTCAATATCGCAAGGGGGTATTGAAGTTGTGGAGGTACTGGCAAGGATCCCTAATAGTGTCCGTAAACGTGTAGAGTCTGGTGAACTTTTAAGTGATTTGATCAAGGTACGAGTAGCATTGAAGCAAGGGACGGTAAATTATTCACCTGGATACGATTTGGATTGTTACGTTTTCAGGCCGAATCTTGAAATTCAGTACATTACATCTTCTTATCTGGGGAACGCAACAGTTTCCAGGGACAGGACGTCTATTCATTTTGGGAACCTGGGGTACATATGGTCAAATGAACCGCTCAGTTTAGCCGAAAAGACGTATCTAGGGCTTCCTTTCAAACTGTTGAGTACTTACCACCCGTATGCAGGTGTTGAGGTTGTAAACGTGTCTAGCAGCGTTCCTAACGGGGAGGCTTATTTAGAATACAAGATTAATGATTCAGGTACTGTACGAAAAATCAGGTGGAACCATTCTGAAATGATGTACGGTACTTTTGAGGGTTGGGTTCGGATTGATTCGGATGGCGTTTTTCAATTGCATTTGTATGACGGTTCTTACATTGAAGTGGAAGTAAGTACAGGACTATTGCCTGAAACTTCGGAGTCTACCACCATAATCATTTCAGATGAAAGAAGTATTACAGGACATACCAGGGAAATTATCCCGTCACATTCTAGGTTGGATTTAGTGGACGCTACTGAATATGATGATGAAAATTCCCCAATGAATCTTTTCGGAGTCATTACGGAGGGTGATTTTACTTATTGCGACTTGGTGAATCTGGATATTGCAGATAGGGATCCTTATAAGTATTCTTTCCTGTATCCTAAAGTTCTTAGGGTCGAAAATGAGGTTATGGAATTATCCCTGGCAGGTACAGATTACGTTCACACCTTAGAGTACGAACCTTCACTGGATACCGATACTTTTATGATTCTTGAGAACGGGATTCCTGTCCCGAATGATATGTGGAGTATTACCGGTAAAAATTTAAAAATACCTGAGACGTATTTTGATACGTTTGAATTATCCACTTCCTCAACATTTACAATAAGTTACGACGTTTTTTATCAAGTAACTACGCCAGTCATTGACCTGTCAGTTAATGGTAAGTATAGGGGTTACGCATGGATGGCAGATTATTGCATTCATGAACGGCCCGAATCTGAACAAAAAGACTATTTAAGAGATGCTTTGGTGTTTTTCGACAGATCAACTGGGGTTGCACTTCTTGAGAACGGTTCGTCTATAGACAACAGGAATTCAAAACTTTTTGTTCAACAGGCTTCTGGTCTTGTGGAAGTTTCTAAAAGAAAGTGGAGATTTTTAGACGATTTTAACTTACAAATAGATACTAAGTTTTTGGTTGACGGGCTGTATTACTTGAGGTACTATGAACCCCGAACTTATTTTAAGGATTATCTTCATAAGGTTTTCGAACACCGGTGTGGAGAAACCGAAAACGATTGTAAGGCCGCTGAATGGGTTCAGATCAAGAAGAACGAAGGCGTGAATGTTTCGGATGAGTATGTTATCCCTGGAATGAATACGAATTACCCATTTCACCAATTAAGATTGTCTGTTTCTGGGGCCAGGGACATTAGAGATTTAAAAATCAGATCCCTTACTATTAAGGGGTTAAATTTAAACACAGAAAACCCTTCCGTAGAAGGGTTAACAAACACGTGGCTGGGTTGGGGGGTGGACGTGGACAAGGCAACGCCGCAATGAGAATTTTAGCGTTTATAGGGTTTATTTGGGCACTTCCTATGTCTGTATTGTCTTGGTTGCTTTTACTCTTTTTGGCGATTACTCGCCAGGTTGTGTACGTAAAGTGCAATAAGTACTTTGTGTTTGATGCCCGGATAAATAAGGACGGTTATTTCTTTAAACATTTTTTCAGTAGAAGAGGTTTCGTAGGTTTTAGTTTAGGTAATACTATTTTTTTGCCTAACTTTGATCTTGTTGCTTTTAGTACTATTGTTCACGAGACTGAACACGTATATCAGTACTATGTTTTCGGTATTTTATTTTTACCGTGCTATTTTATTAACAGTATTTGTATCTACTTTTTCAAGAAAGATAAGCACAGTTATTATGACAACTGGTTTGAGGTTTCTGCTAGAAAGAAAGCAGGACAAGTTATCAACATTTCAAAAGAACAGTGGCCAGGTGGACCGGACAGACGCTGGATTTTCTGGTAATAGGAGTTTATAATGGAAAGAAGCATTTATCCTAATGGTGTTTTAGTTACTCAAACAGACTTACAGAGAACTGAAATTACCAAAGCTAACCAAATCAAACAAAGCCGCGTTGATGAAACGTCAAGAGGTTTGGTTAGTGGTGGGAACATTACTGTAAACCACGACAATAATAACAGGATCAATGTCAGTGCCTTTAGTGGGTACGTTCCGAATGGGGAATTTATCAGTACTGATAAGGGCGTTTCCTCAATTCCTTTAGCGGATAATAATGCAGGCGTTGTCAACATCGTTTGCGCCCTTTATACGGAGATTCCAACAAAATTTCTACCTACCGATGTCGGAAATAATATTAAAGCAACGGCAATAGACTCTTCTTTTCAGGTACTTGTGTATACTGAAAACGATTTTAACGATCCCATGATTCTCAGACCCTCAGATACTAACATATCAAATCCTGCAAAGGACCGTTGTTTGATTTTGGGGAAAGTTACTGCTACAGGCGGAGCTTTGACTTTAGACGATATTGAAGGAGCAACGCACTTTTCAAAATCTCTGTATGCAAACCCAACAACTCCCAATAATATGGACGGCATCGATATTCTGAATATCGGTGACGGTACGAATACCGGTAAAGGGTCTATTGAATACGATTACGATGGTGATTTTAAGATTAGGTGGGCTTCGCCAGGTAGTTCGTTCGGCCCTCAAACGGTATGGGACAAGGATGCTACAAAAACTGTAACAGATAATGATGGGAAATCGATTACTGTTCGTATGAACATTTCTCAAATGGGTAAAGATTACAGTTTTCCATTTGTTTCGGATGTTTCTATTATTGATCTGTACTCACAAGATGTTATCAGATTCACTGCAGAAGACGTTCTTCACAGATCAATGCGCGGTACAGGTATCGTTACGCCTACAAACCCTCATGGTATTTCGCCCGATGATATTTACGGGGAAACCATTTCTCAACTTGACGAACATCAAGATAAACTGCACTGTAACGGTATTTGGCGAAGTTCTCATAAGGATTTCTTGAAATGCAGTGTAATATCCGGTTCACCCCATGATCAAATCTTTGTTACGGGACCGTTGCAATCCGATACTTACTATGTAAACGGTAAACGTCTTAATCAAATTACAAATCAATACATTGGGTTATCCAATATCGAACCCAAAACACATTTGTGTCAAATTTACGTGAACGATAACGGTAACATTGTTAATCATGTCCGTGCTACTTACCCGACACTTCCCAGGGGGTGTACCGGTACTTGGATTGTAGATTGCAGTAAATCCCTTAAGTCTGGTTCTTTTGATCTTAAAATGAAAGTGAAGAATTCGAGTCCCGATTATTACTATACGTTTAGTTGGGATAACGGTCAAGAGGTTAACAAGAAGTTAGGAGATCCTGATTCTGTTATTAGATTATTCAGTGTTAACGGTATTGATTGGGTTGATCTTTATGTCAGGACAAGTGTTCAAGGTTCTCACGATAATCAGCTCCCCGTAATGGAAGGGACTCATTTGGACAGTATTGAAGTGAGTTCCGGACTTCCAAAAGAGAACGCCTTATTATTAGGTTCATACCCTTATTGGTACGATGCCAATGCTATGAGAGGTTATGCTGGGTGGCCGTCGTTTGAGATGCAACGGAATTGTGTTGATCTCAGGGAATGGGGTAACATCTGCGAAAGTAATCTTTCGGATGAGTTGATTGAAAACGTTATCGCAAAGCCTTGGAAAGAGTTTAATTTTTCTGGGGTTGTTTTGGATAGCGATATTGTCAGTGAAGATAACCACGTAAACGTAGAAGGTACTATTGTAGATGCGAATACTGGGAATTTTAAGATTTTTGTAGACAACAGCTTAGATAAACTGGATGTTAGTGGCGGGACTTGTTATTGCGGTGGCAGGCGTCTTAAGGTGGACGGGGTATTTGGCGAAGTTTTTTCTAAAAATTACACATATATTGTGTACGTTGATCTGGAAGGAAAGATTAAACTTCTCAATGTTACTACGAATTTTTTAGATATTGATGTCGCATTTTCCTACCTTGTCGGGTTAGGTGTGAATAGGGACACTAACAGCAACAATTATCACGGGACAGTTGATTCTAGCATTGGGGCAGGTACTTATGGGTTCTCTTTGAATCAGGAACGAGGGGTTCCGTTATATTTACTTGAACCTAATAGCAATAATACTGTTATGAATTTCTCATCTATTATGAGGAATGTTAATAGCGTTACTCACGAATGGAGTGTAGGGCTTTTTAATGCTTCCTTTAAAGATTTTAAGGCTGCTTTCATTCATGCGAAGCACTGGTCGAAGTATTCATCTGTGGAGGTTTTGGTAACGGGTACCGTAAACCTTAAAGAGACGGTTGTTCAGCCTGGTAAGGTTTCAGTTAGAGGTTTGCTAGGTAATGAAGTACTGGTAAGACATAATGCTGATAGGAATTGGCATTTCAGCTCCTCTTTAGGTTTTACGTTTAGTATTGTAGGGGTGAATTTCAAATGGGTAGGAGGATCTACCCCTCCTACTGATTATCAAATGTTCAGTTATCACATGGGAGGGCTTGTTTTAAGGGATTGCAGTTTTGATCTTAATTACATTAAACTATTCAATCCAGCAAAGTACAATACCATTAATGATGTTTATATTGAAAAATGTACGTTCTCTGCCACTTCTTTAGTGGGGGGCGGCCCTGATTGTATTGTGAATAATTTTAATATATCGGATTGTACGTTTTTCGACATTAAGGAAAGCGTTATGTCTAGGTGCAGCCTTAATGAGTCTAGTATTGTTGGTAATAGGTTTTTCATAAATGGTTACAGTCAATACTTAAAACTTATAGAGGTGTCTGGATCGTCTTTTTATGTTAGTGGGTTTAATTTTTCAAGAAATACGGTAGATGTGATCTACACAACTTCCAATAATGATGGGAAAATTCTTAAACTTCTGAACTTTAAAGACGTAAACTATTTCGGGGATGTTACTTTTTCCAATAATACGTTTAGGAAGAGTGACAGTTCAAGGCTAGACTACCAGGCCATTATTGTAGAAGGGTGTTCGGTACAAAACCTAAAAGTGATTAACAACACTTTTAAAGATGTTCTGTATGGTGTCGTTATTTCTTCTGATAAGGATGCAAGTATAAAAGGTGCTGTCATTGACTACAATACCTTTTTAGGTGTGGTTAGGGGTGCGGTTTTCATAGTATCCCGTTACTCTCGTCGTTATCCTGTTACTATAGAAAATCTAAGTATTTCGGATAATGAGATAAATTCCTTAAGCACTCTTGTTTCTGATTACTATGTCGGAAATACTTCCGGAAATGACGGTAATTATGGGATATACGTGTTTGCAGATCATACGGTAGGTTCTCAAGGTTCTGTGAATAATTTTAAGATCTCTAATAACATTTTCAAGGACGTTAATACAATTGAAGGGGATGATCCTTTTAACTGCATACGAGTAAAATTAATAAAAGCTACTGGAAGTAATGGGGAGATAAACGGGAATAAATTTAGTAATATAACGCATACATCTTCTTTAGGTGGGGAGGCTTCCGTTATTTCTTGTTCGGTATCTGGTAGCGGTGTTTATGCCAAAATTTGCGACAATGAAGCAGTTTCTGTAAATTATGAAGGGATAGAGTCTTCTAATTATTTTATCAGAATTGTGGTCGATCATCACAGTAACATATTGGTTCAAGGTAATAAGCTATCCGGTTTTAAGGGCAGTCTTTTCCCGTTTGCAGGGGACCCTACCAATGTATCTGCCGTATCTGTTAAGTCCAGTAAAGTCACAGTAGCATCTACAGTTACTGTGTGTGACAATTTTTTAGATGTTTCTCGGGATTTTTTAGATAAGGTAGGGGTATGGACATCTAGGATGTCTGTCATATATATTGACGGTCCTCTATCCAATCTCAATATAAGTAATAACGCATTAACGTTAAGTAAAGGGCCTACATCATCCAGTTCTGATTATAAAAATACTTATGGTATTTATGTTGATTTTACAGGAGATTATTTGTTAGGGTCAGGTAACTTTTCTAGTAAAATACTCTCGACCATTATTTCGAACAATAAGGTGTATTCGTATTATTCTGGGATTTATTATAACGGGGATAATCATTCAATGCAGGATGGCGGAACTGTGGGTAATAAATTTGTTAATCAGGGGGAATCCTTAACATTAACGGGAAACAACGTAACGTCGTATTTAAGGTGTGTGGAAGTTGAGAGGAATTTCAAGTCGAATATCTCAGATAATAGTTTGAAACTTCTGCCTAGAGGTGGTGATTTGTATTCTGAAAATTTATTCGGCTCATATAATAGTTGTATGTACGTATCTTCTCATATTTTAAAAATTAAAGGTAATACTACAGGAACTCTTTATCCAGTAACTAGCATTAATGGAGGCACTTCTTTCGACACAGGTGCTCAAGTTTTTCACATTTTTGTGAAAGTTTTGAGCATGAACTTGAGGAGCATTTCTCAAGCAAATCATCACCATTATGTGGAGATTTCAGGAAATACTCTTGACGGATTGTCTCAAAAAGTGATCGAACATGACGTGAACCCTCCACAACCTTCGTATACTCTTTCTGGTTTGATTGTTTCAAGTAGAAAATATGCAGATAATGGGAAGAAACGTGGTATTGTCCTTATTGATGGGAATTCCTTTGTAGGATTCAAGAGAGTTAATTGGGTCGGAGGAACCCCTCCCGTAGCTTCTTCTGGTGTGCCTATTTCAGATTATATGCCTGTTGCCCTTATTATTTGTGGTGACGGTTTAGATGCGGACGTGGAGACCAATGAGAAGGTTGTTATGTCGAACAATATGTTCTCGTCGGCAACATCCCCGGGTGGTGATCAAGAACCTTCAATTCTTGTATCAACAACTACAGTAAGCAATACATCCAATTATGATGTCGGTAAGGGTTTTTTCTAAAATCCCTGTTGACATACCCGTTCATTTCCTGTAAAATCTTCGTAAATCTTGAGGTTTTCCCTCAAATTGGAAGGAGTCCATATTATGGTTTCAGCGTTGGAAAGTCAGACTTGTATTTGTGCCGTTTGCGGCAAAAAATTTAAAAACCTTTCTGGATTGAAAATCCACAAAGCAAAAATCTGCAAAAATAAAAGACGGGATCCTAGTATCGTAGAGAAGCTGGATGCAATCGTTAATGCTGTTGAAGTGGAGGTGAAGGAAGTTGTAGACACTCCCGTACAGGAAGTGGTTCCCGAATCTGAAGTGGAGGTGGAAAAAGAGTATGTTGATGAATCTGCAAAAGGGGGTGTTAAAGAGTCTGTTAAAGAGTCTGTAACGGTTTCCGAATCTTTCTTGGACACTCCAAAACCTTTAGGTCCACCTATTGAAGATCCTCCAGTAGACGTACCGTTGACAAAGGCAGATACGCCCATGGTGGCCCCCACAAGCGCCTCCAAAGCCGTTGAACAACCTGAAGCGAGTACTGAGGCCAATGTTTACGTAAACCCTCTCAAAATCGGCATTAAGGCTGTTACAATAGATTCTGAGATTCAAATGTACGGAAGTGTTTTTCAGCTTGTAAACGGTTCTTATGTTTCTGTTCAAGCCCCTTCTGAACCTGGAAAGGTTACGAAAATCTTTAAGGACCCTCAAGGTATCGACTTTCTTGAAGTTTTAGTAGGGAAGGGTACATATACTATCCCTGAACACGTTGTTATCCCTCCAGATCCTAACATTATTCCCGAGTTTCGTTTGGTGAAACTTGGCAGGGAGAAGAAGACTGTTCAACAACCTAAACTTGACCGCAACACCTATTTGATGGCTGTTCAGACTTATGCAAATGCCCGAGATGAGGCCGCTAAGTATGAAAAAGATTTCAAAGAAAAGGACAAACAGAACCGTCCAATTATTTTGGAATATGTTTCGGCACTCGGAAAGGCCAAAGACGGTTATCCTGGAAGTAATTTTATTTCCGATGGAGGGTATGATGTTTTCTATTCTTTCAAAGAGGGTGCCGAAGTTGTAGAAAGAGATGATGACATTATTATCGATTATTTGATGGAGAATGGTTTTGGGGATGCCGTTATGGTGGTTACGCAGCATAAGATTAACGAGGATGTCTGGAAAGAACTTAAAGATTCTGGTAAAATCCCAAAAGAATTTATCGACCGTCACGATAAAGTTTCGAAAGGGAAGCCTTCCCGTAGACTTTACGTAGAGAAAACCAAGTGACATTTATAGATCATAACGTGTTTATTGACGGTGATCAACTCATGTGGAGGGCTGCATACTCCAAGGGTGCCGAAAATGTTTGCGCATATATTCTGCGCTATTTTTTCGAGATTACTAATAGGTTAAACTCGCCTAATGTTGCTGTAATTTGGGATTCTGGGAAGTCTCGGTGGAGAACTCATTTTTTTCCAAAGTACAAGTCTCACAGATCTGATAGGAAAACTGAATTTGACAGAGATTTAATGTTCAAAGAAAAGGAAAGAGTCAAGACAATACTAGAGTATTTCGGGGTAAGGTCTCTTTCTATTCAGGGGGTGGAAGCAGATGATTTGATCGCCATTCTGGTTACTTATTCGACATTGTGCGGTAGGAAAAGCATTATCGTTTCCAGGGACTCCGATTTAACGCAGCTCATAAACGACACTGTAAACCTTTATGATCCTTATTCTGAAAAATTCACATCAAAGGGTGATCTTGAGGTGTGTGCAGAACTTGTACCTGAAATGAAAGCGCTTGCAGGGGATGCATCCGATAACATTCCAGGGATAAAAGACATCGGCAAAGTACACGCTGTTAAAATGTTAAGTGGGGGAGGTGTTCATAGGGCTGTTAATGGCGGGGATGTTTCTGCAATCTCTTCTAATAAAAAGAAGGTGGTCAGCCTATTGTCTTCTCTTGAGGATTTTTATTTGTATTACCGGTTATGCGTGCTTCCTAATGTTATGGACGCCAAATTCTTTTTCAGTCCGTTTGAAAAAATAGAATTAAAAAAGGAACTTAATAGATCCGTACCGATAGACTCTTTAAGGGCTTCTGTGGAATTTACTTCTGTGAATGCTTTTGGGGTTTATCGCTTCATGATGTTTTCGCCGGACTTTATAGGGACCGGTCTGTTTCAGTTTTTGGATGCCGATTATTACGGTGGGATTCAAAATTACAGTTCGGTAACGAATTCTGTAGGTAAGTGCAGTAATTGCACAATGTTTAACGGAAATAAAGTGCAGTTCGGTGACACTTTTTTTCCGAAAATTGCTATTGTTTTGGAAAGTGAAGTGGAGGATCAAACAAGAGTAGGTAAGCTATTGAAATCGTTAGACTTAAAGAGTTCGGAATGTGTGATTTTACATTTGATTAAGTGTGTTTCGGACAAGATACCTAAACTGTGGAGTGCGTTCGGATGCTCTTATTTTTTGTTTTCCGAACTGTCAATTTACAAGCCTAAGTTTGTTATTGCTGTAGGGAGTTTACCCTCCGTTGTTTTGTCCGGTAAGACGGAGAAACCTAGTGACATTACAGGTTACGTGACTGAGGACGGGAAAGTAGGTGTTTTGCCTGATTTTAGGTTTAATCGATTTTCAGATAAAAACAGGGCAGATTACGATTACGGTGTCAGCAAGATCAAAGACTTTATGGATAAGAATAACATAAGAGACTGATATGAGAATGGTGTTTCAGATAGGATTTCAAAGGAATAAGAAAAGATTCCAGTCAATTGATGTTTTTGTGAACAACGAAAAATTGCAAAAGATTCCCGATGCAGGGATGTACTTAACGACTCATAAGGATTACCGTTTAAAAGGGGAATCTTGGTTCTTTTATGAAACTTTTTTGTCTCATGGCGACAGTATTCTGATAGTGTGCAAAACCTTTTTAACCGGTATCGGGACAGATAACGATCTTACTTTTGAATCGTTATATTCCGTAGATAAGGATGCCGAGGTTTTGACTGTAGACGTTCCGGGTGTCGGATTGAAAGGGTACCCAATCGCCAAGGGCAGAATCGTAGAGGTTGCTTCTGTTTCAGAAGATGACAAGCATAAGCAGGACATCTTCGATTTCTTAGAGAAAGGTTTCTGAATGAAAGTTTCCCATGAAAGGCTGGTAGGGCCTGAATACATGATCCCTGTTTTGAGAGTAACCACAGGGAAAGACATGAAGACAAAGAAGATGCCCTCTTTGGAACTTTGGTACAAAATGATTCTTTCCGAACATAGTTCTCACCGAGCAGTTAAGTACAGAATTATGGTTGAGGATATGCCGTATTATGCTCACGTGCATTTGGTTCGGCACCACGTAGGTGTGGAGCCTCACGTGTTTTCTCAAAGAGATGATGGAGGCATAGAAACTGTTACTGAAAGGGACGGCCTCCCTCAAGGTGCTTGCGTAAATATGATTATTGACTTAAATGTTCAGTCAATTATCAACATTGCCAGGCAAAGACTTTGTTTCAAGGCTCACAAGGTTTTGAGGAACTTTGTGAGTGAATTGAAAAAGAGTTTGCAAAAATCGGACGATTATGATAAAATTCTTTCTCGGCTTTTGCTAAGACCGTGCGAGTGGTATAAAGGCTTTTGTAAGGAGCCAACCCCTTGCGGTAGGGTAAAAGGTGTTACGAATTTATACGATGTTCATAAGGGTGTTTTGAAAGACTTGATATGATCCTAGTATCGTCTCACGGAAAATCTTTTTTAGTAAAAATAGACAGAAAATCAAATACTTACAGGCAAGAGTATGCGATTATCCGTTCTCTTCTGTGCGTTACGGAAGTCGAACCGGATACTTTTATGCTGAACTATGATGACTTTGTGACGTTCAAAAATAAACTTGATCTTTCCGGAAATACAGAAGAACGGTTTATGGACCAAAACGCTTCCAATCTGTTTGACTACTACTTACAGTGGGAAGGTTTTAATATGAACGTGAAGAACGGTTTATTGAATGACAGTTTGAAAGATATGTTGTCCGGTAAACTGAAAACGCAGCCGTACGAAGATCAATGGACCGGTATAAGTTACCTGTATTACAATAACTTTTCTGGAAATTTCGATACCATGGGTATCGGCAAAACCCTCCAAGCATTGGCCGCTTTTACGGCCAAATTCGGAGACACTTGCCGTATTTTGGTTATCGCACCTGCTTCTGTTTTGTTGGATTTTTCCAAAGAAATCACAAAGCACACTTACCTGAAATCTTTAGTTATCCCTTCTGGGAGAAAAAATGCTGTAGACTTCTTGAAGAAAAACGTAAATAAGGATTGGAATTTTCTGCTTGTGAATCCTGAGAACTTAATCAGTTCTTCTAAAAGCGAGATTATAGGAGACTTGACGAAGCACTTGTCAAAATTGCCGTTTAACGGCATAATTATTGACGAATTTCATCTTTACAAGAACTTGTCCGCTAAGCGGACTTCTGCTATTATTTACTTGGCCCAAAGCATTAGGAATGCAGACAACGAACATGTTCCTAGAATTCTTATGACAGGTACGCCGGTCAGTGAATCGCCTACCAATGCTTATGTTGCTTTGAAGATTCTCGGAGATACGGCGTTGCCACCGGTTCTTCAATTTGAGAATTTCTTTACCGTAAAGAAAAAGATAAATATCAATTACATCGATAAGCGACTGAAACGTAAGATGACCAGGGAAGTTGATAAAGTTGTCGGGTTCAAGAACCTGGACCAACTTCGGGACAAAATGAACCGTTTATCAATTCGCAGAACCAAAGACGATCTGAAAGGTTTCCCTGATAAAACAATCGTTACACGTTCTATTATGATGGGGGCAAAACAAAAAGCTATTTACAATAAAATCAAGAATGACTTAAAAGCAATTTTAGAAGAAAAGGTAAATATAGCAGAACTTCTACAAAAGAACCCACACGCCGTTAGGCTTCGGCAGGTTTTGAATCACCCTAGGATAATCGATGAAGATGCGGATTCCTGCAAGTATGATGAAATTGAATACTTGCTTGAAGAGATTCTTTCAGACCCTACTCAAAAGGTTATTATCTGGACTTCTTATCGGAAGGCAGTAGACTTGATTTATGACACCTGGAATGAGAAATATGGTGTTATGAAGATTTACGGAGGTGTCGACATTGATCAAAAAATGGCAGACACTTTCAACTATGATCCCAGTGTTCGGGTGGCAGCATGTATCCCTGCTAAGGCCGGTACAGGTGTGGACTTTTTAGCGCGTGCTAGAACCGCCATATACATAGACAGGCCCGATTCTTACACTTTATACATGCAGTCTATGGACCGTATTCATAGGCGCGTTGGAGGGGATTTAACGAACGAATTGGACCGAATTAGAAGCAAGACGGCAACACTGATTTTCCTAGACGTTGTTGGTTCCGTAGATGAACTAGTAAAAGACCGTTTAGCAGATAAGTCGGATATGGTAGATGCCGTTACGGACGTGAAAAAGGCCATGATAACAAAGAAAGAGTTGTTAGAAAGGTACTTGTAAAATGTTAACGAATGATGACAAGAGAGTTTTCTTGGACGTTTCTCAAAGGTTCTTTGCCATGTATGGTTTCACGGGGACTTCCTTAACGCCGTGGCACGACAATCCTGCATACCTTTATGTGGATAATACTGAAAAAGTTTTCAACGATTTATCGGAGTTTTTAAAGGAAATTGATGTTGATTCATTCTCTTATGCAGTTTTATGCAATGCGCTTACGTTTAATCATCTAAGTTATGATAAGTTCTCACACTTGTACTTGACCAACTCTTTGAAATCCTGGGTCAAGAAATTGAGAACCTACGCCAAATCAAAGGAAATCTTTTCAGATGTTGCAAAGTTTATCATGAGGTTTTTTGAACTTCAAGTAGAAACTAAGGGCGTTGCATACACTTCTAGGAACATTGTTACTAGGGACGTTTCTAGTAAAGGATTGTATGCCGAGGCATTTCACGTTCTAGCAGACAGGATCATTCAGTTTAGAAAAGAAAATATAGATCCTATTATGTGGCTTGAAGCAAAATTCAAGAAATGTTGGGAAGCGTGGAATGACAATGTTTCCATCCTTACGATTATCCGTTACAATTCGATTGACCCCGACACAAAAGCATTAAAAGCGCAACTGAATGATGAATGGTTTCCTATGAGAAAGTTCTTAGGAGTTTCTATGGATTGTGCGTTTCCGGACGGGTATATACCAAAAGGCTGGCTTCCGGTGTCGGATGATCCCGAGACCATTTCTGAGGTTCGTGGTAACGGCTTTTACACGTATCCTGGTGGTGCTACATTTCGAGGAAAATTCCACTATATGAAAGATTTAAATTTCATCATTAGGGCAACGCCTGAGAATTTTGAAGAATTCAAAGAGGATTGGAGAAACATAAAAATGCTTATGGCGATGCCGACTTGGGATGAGTATAACAGTTTTGGGAATCCTGAAAAATTTTGGGATTCAGACGGTAAGAGCGTTAACGGGCGTGGAGTTTCTGTTTCCTGGCGCAAGAAATGAATTGACTGTTTGATCTGTTTCGTGTAAAATCTTACAGAAATTAAGGAGTTATTGTATTGAAAGTTGTTTCTTGTGGCAAGTGTGATGAGCACGGCTTTTTGATGGACAGTTACGGTTTCAGAACTGTTCCGTGTAATTGTTTACTGAAAGCCAGGGCACTTAACCGCTTGAAATCATACGGGTTTAATGACAATACGCTTAGTTTTGTAAGTTCTGAAAAATACACTTTTCCCGAGGTTTTGGATAATGACATGAAGTATGTCAATTTCTTGATAGAGAATCCTGAGATTTTTGAAGAAAAAGGATTGAACCTATACATCTGGTCAGAAGAAAGGGGACGTGGAAAGACCACGTTGGCCCATTATTTGATGTATGTTTCTTCTAAGTATTTTTACGACCCATTGAAATACTCTTCTGATAGGGCGTTTGCGTTTCATCATGTAGACGATTTTCTAAAGTCTATGAAAGATAATGAAGATGATTCGTGGAAAAGCACTTGGTTTGTTTTAGACGATTTAGGTAATGAGGATTCGTCTGCCGACTGGAAAAAAGGATTTACCCGTTCTGCTATGCAAAAGATGTTGCATTATAGGCGAGATAATGGGTTGCCGACAATAATCACTTCAAACAGATCACCTAGTGCACTTTCTGCATTTTATTCTGGTTTGTTGGATTCTTTACTTGAGATACAGCCCGATGGCTCATTAGGTGGTTTGACGTTTAGATCCGTTCAGATTACTACATCGATTGATTACCGACTGAATAACGACATAACAAAGTGGGATGTTTAGTGGATGTACTGCACCCTAATATAGAAGCTGAGATTTTGGCTTCGATACTTCAACAGAAGTACAGAGATACTTACGTTCTACGATTTGTAGATTCTGGGTATTTTTCAGTAGAATCTTATAAATGGCTTGTGAACTACCTAAAGGGGCGGGATTGGGAACCTGTTACTTGGGAGTTTTTGGATTCTGTATTACATTCTATTGAGGATGCCGAGAAATTAGAACTGTTCAGAACGCAGATTTGGAACCTTTACAGCAGGGAATTGACTTATTTAAAAGATGCTGAAAAGACGTTTCGGGATTTTGTTGTTGTGTCTGTTGTGAAGTCTGGTGTCAGAAATTCTTTCGAGGCCCTGGAACGGTCTAAGAGGGCAGATTATTTCCTGAAAGATTTGAAAGATGTTATTGGAAGCGCTAACACATTGCTTGAAGGGGACAAGTTTCAAGTATCTGATTGGGCTACAGACGCAGAAGATAGGATGGCCAAACGGATTTACTATCGCGATAATCCTGATTTGAACCCTGTTATTAGGACCGGGATTAAGCTGTTAGATGCGCAAATTCAAATTAAAGGGCCTATGATTGTAAACTTCTTGGCCCCTTTCAAGGGTTACAAGTCTATTGTTTTGAACTCTATCGGGATGGCAGCATTGTTTCAAGGCTATAACGTGTTTCACGGTGTTCTTGAGAATACTGTAGAATTGACAGCAGACAGGTACGATTCTCTGTTTAGTGGTTTCATTTATGATCGATTGAAGTCTGGCCTTTTGACAAAAGAAGAGAGGGAATCTTTAAAGGCCCGTCAAGATTTGGCAGATTCTTGGAAGTCCCGATTGAAGATTGTGAAGGGGACACCTAAAGAATCTACCATGGGGGATTTCACAGATCAATTGAAATTGATGGGAGACAAGGAAGGGTTTGTCCCCGATGTTTTTATTTTGGATTACCTGAACATCCTAAATCCCGTTTCTTTTGCTAGAGAGGAGAGGATCCAACAACAAAGAATCTTATGGGATATAAAAAAGTTTGTAGACACTTATAACATCCCTATGATTACGGCAACTCAATCGACTTCCGAAGGTAATAAGTTGATGAGATCCGAGAAAGGTACGGAATCCAAGAGAATTTCAAGCGTTCACCAGGGCAAAGCCATTGATATTTCGCAAGGCGTTGACGTTACAATTTCGATTAACCAAACACCCGAAGAACAACAGGAAGGGATTCTGGCATTCATGATTGATTTGGCCCGAGATGCCAACATTACACATAAAGAGATTATAGTGGATTGTGATATTCCGAGGATGCTAATCACCCGAGATATTTACCATTTGTTCAAAGAATCCGGGGGGTTTTAGTTGGACCGTAGGGAATACATTATCAGCAAGTTTCCCGATAATTCGCCAAACGCAGATGGCGAGATTCATGCGAGATGCCCTTTTCATAACGATTCAAACCCGTCTTTTTCTATAAATGTTGATAGAGGCGTCTTCATTTGCCGTTCATCTAGTTGCGGTGTTCGAGGGACTTTCCCATTATTTTATAAACTGTCTGAAAATATCAGTAGTTGGCGAGAAGTTTGGCAGAAATTAAAAACGGAATCGACAGATTTTAACATAGATGATCTGTTCGACAAAAAAGGGAAAAAGTACGAAAACAGGACAATAGACTTTCCAGATCCTTCATGTTTAGAGGAAATTAGTTTTATCCAGTATTTACATGAAAGGGGCATTGGGAAGGACGTTATTGATTTCTACGGATTGAAGTTCGGAAAGATTGGGGAATTTTCTGGCCTAGATATATATAATACGATTGTTGTTCCTATATGGGATATTGACGGGATTTATAAGACTTTCCAATTACGCAATTTGATGAACGGAACACGTTGGTTAAATCCGGTAGGTTCACCTATTCAAAAAATTCTTTATGGAGGGTGGGCGGTAGACGGTTCAACGGATACGCTATGGATTGTAGAAGGTGCTTCCGATGTTTGGAAGTTAAAAACCTTTAACCAACAAGCTGTCAGTTTAGGGACTAAAAGCGCTTCACATGCTCAAATTCTTAAAGTACACACATTAAGTAGACTATACAAAAAAACACCTATTGTTTTTTTGGACGGGGATGCAAAAGAGTCTGCTTCAAACCTTTTCATGGAATTGACAGCATTAGGGTTGCAGGCCAAAATTGTTCGAGATTTAGAAAAACATGAAGACCCTGGCGGTATGTCGCCTGAACGGTTTCAAGAGGTTTTGGATGCGATATAATATAGTAAGAAGTACAATTGAAGGGTTAAAATTGGACAGTCCTAGATTGTCAGATTCTTTGGATAAGTGGTATGGACGTATCATAAATAAAGTAAATTCCGTATCGTATGGCAGCTTTGATTTTGCCGATATGTTCCAGGATGTAATGGTAGACCTTGTGAAACTTGACCGGGATTATGACATTCCGATTGTCAAATATAACGGTAAGACTTACAAGAAATTGTCAGAAGATGATCGGAATTGCTACTTGTCGCGTTACGGTAAATATGCTATCATACGGAAAGACTGCGTGGAGAGTGCTAAAAAGATGTCTTTTGACAGTATGGTTTACTTGAAATTGAACCAATCCGTTTCAGATCATGCAAAGAGACGGTACGTAAGGCATGAAGAGTTGCAAGATTCTGCAAAATCAAGTATTGGAAATCCTGAGCTGGAATTGGAGTTTAAGAGGTTTATTTGTAAGGTTAAGAGGCACAACTACAAAGAAATGAGATCCGTTGTGTTTCAGAATGGTTACAAGATTCCCGACGTTACTTTATAGAGAGGATTGTTATGATCGAATTGAAAGGGGATAATTTAACCCTTAGTGCATCAATTCTTTTTGAATTTGTTACTTTGATGGACAAGGCCGTATCGAACAAGGGTGTTATTTATTTTTCAGCAGGTAATGGAAAACTAACAATACACACTACAGATCAAACGTACAACACTTTAGTTTATTTCGAGAGATCCTTTGAGAGCGATGGCAGAATGTCTTTCGGAATCGATTCGGATACTTTCATTTCTTTTATTAAGAAGATTCACGATCAACCTGTTCGCATAAATGCAAAACCTTCAAACATTACATTGAAACAAGGGAACATGAACGCAAAGTTTCCCGTAGTGGCTGTTAAAAAAACGGCTACGGTTCCCGATTGCGAGGCGTTTGATGGAGGGCATAAGGATTGGATTGTTAAAGGGCTTTTAGGTGCTTTGAATGCTATTCCTGAGACTTCCAGCGCCACCACATCATCTAAGATGACCGGGGTTCTTTTGGAGACTAAGAACGGAACTTCCCGTATTAGCAAGTTTTCACAAGTTTCTTTATTCACGGACGCTACAGATTCTTTTATTAAGGATTCCAGGATACTCTTTTCAGATTATATGGCAAAATCTTTGAAAGGAGTGGATTCTTTTGTTCAAAAGATTCTGGTTTCAAGATCATCTGCCGGATTTCAGTTGACACAAGGTACAATTGCACTGTTTTCTATGCCGTCAGATTCTTATCCTACGGATTTTGATGAATCTTTATGTTTCGGGGAACCGTTAAGCAGAATTCGCTCGTACGCGTTTAATACAAAATCCCTTTCATCTGCTTCCGATATGATTAGCAATTCTTTGGGATCTTTTGATTCTTGGATTCATTTCAGTGTTGTCGGTAGGTCTGGGGATAATCTGGTGTGGCAGTTGACGGGAAAGACTTTCAAAGGTGCTGAATTTAATGAAAGGGTTGCCTCGACAGATGGCGACACTGTGGAGAGTTTTTCCGTAAACAAAACGAGGTTGATAAAGAGCTTGACTCTTTTTGGGGACAGTGTTAACCTGCATGATTACAGCAGGTCTTTGATTGCGTTAAGTGATCCGACTTTCAGTAAGGTGGTTTATTTAACTAAGGTTCTGATATGAAGCCTATCGTAAACTTTGATAAAAACCTTATTAAGATTGCTTCTGAATACTATCAGATTGACATTAAAGAACATCTTAAGGTTCGCTTACGGATATGCGGTTTCTTCTCAAACCCTGATATGGAAAATCATTCATGTAATTTCACTTTCAATCAGTGCAGTCACTGCGATAAAAGACCTTCTGGGGATTGTGAGGTTTCCTGCAATCTTCAAGAAGTCTGTATGGCTGCTTATGCTTACCGGAAAGGTATCGGCGGCGATAATACGATTGATGCAATCAATTATATACTGAAACACATTAGTCCTAAAGATTTGGTCAAACTGATATACGAGGTAGACAATCCGCCTAGAGAAAACCCGTTTAAGAAAAGAGAGGTAGAATTTGACAACTATTTAACTATATCAGAAGCAGCAAAAGTAAAAGGGTGTAAGTACATAAACGTGTATTCAAATGTAGTTTCTGGAAAAATCCCTCATATAAGAAGTAAACGTGGGAGAGTAAAAATTAGAAAGGCAGATATTTATGCGTGGAGATTCAAAAAGAGAAAGAACAAAGCCCGAAAAAGTTAAGGAGATCCTTCATGGTTCATCTTGTGTGGAGATTTTCATGCGAGATGATCATGTTAGCGGTAACACGTTTTACGATTACCGTGTGAACAGGCGCTTTGAGAAGCGTGACGGTACGATTGTGCATTTTCCGTATCTTCAGCAAAGAGACCTTCGAGACACTGTTCGTTGTTTAATGGATGCTATGGAATGGATTGCTTTCGTAAATAAGAAAACCGATACCGAATGATTTTAGGACGAACAGACACGCCGAGAACTTATCACTTGGTGGATACTCCGAGAAAGATGTCTTGGCTTATTGATCAATTGAAATCCGCTAGTGAAATAGCGTTTGATATTGAAACGTCAAATCCTACTATTAAGGCTAAAAAGGTTAAGGAATACGTAAAAAACACCCCAATCCATGTTATCGGAATTTCCTATGCTTGGGGCAGGAGTCCTGAAACAATTTCGCCGTTTGAATTCGGGAATGCTGCATATGTCCCTCTTGTACGGTCAGACGATTCGCACTTTTGGGGATCTTCTCAAGATGCTATTGTGAATGCCGTTAAAGAAATCCAGGAATCCAACATACCTAAATGTGCCCATAACGGTAAGTTCGACTCAAAAGAACTGTTTCGAAAACTTGGGATCCGGACTGCAAATTTTTGGTTTGATACTATGTTGGCCGGTGGTCTTTTGGATGAAGAGGGCATAAACAGCTCTCACGCCCTGAAATCGAAGTTTGATCGTTCTGGTAAAATTTCAAAAATCGGGATGTCAGACTATTATCTTGATGCGCAATCCAGTTTGTTCAAGAGTGATCTGGAAGACGCTTTGACTCATTACGATCCTTTATGGCGTCGGTACTCTAAAGTTCCTTTGGATATTCTTTATCCGTATGCTTGTGCAGATACTGATTTGACGTTGGCATTACGGTTTGTTTTGTCTCAATTGCTAGTAGAGAATGGAACGGATTGGGTATTTCAAAATATCGTCATGCCGTTGTCACATTCTGTTATGATGATGGAATTGCATGGAGTTCCTCTTCATATTGGGAAGGCCCGAAAGGTAGAAGCGGAACATTTGAAATTGCAACAGGACATTCAAAAAGAAGTTTGTGAGATGTTAGGTGTGGATATTAACGTAGGTTCGCCACAGCAACTAGGTGACGTTCTTTTTAACATCATGAAGTTGGAAGGCGGTATCAGAAATAAGAACGGTTGGGCAGTAGGTGTGGACGTTCTTCAACGAATTGACCATCCCGTAAAGGAACCGTTGTTACGGTACAGACGTTCAGAACAGATTCAAAGCACTTACGCAACACCTGCAATAGAAATGGCAAAAGTGTATGGCGGGGATGGATCTATCGGAATGGTACATCCCGATTTTTTCCTTATTTCCAAAACAGGACGTTTGAAGTGCCGTGAACCGAACTTGCAGAACCTTCCGAGACCTGCAAATGGTGGAGATATTGTTAAGGGTATGTGGGAATGTCCCGACGGTTATACCTTCGTATTTGCCGACTATTCGCAAATGGAATTGCGAGTTGCGGCACATTTATCTCAAGAACCTAGTTGGATTCACGGGTTTACGCATGGTGTCGATATGCACTCTGCTACGGCCCATTCTATTTTTCATTTAGATTGCGATGTTTCTGAAGTAGATGCAAAGTATCCCGAGTTCAGATCAAAGGCCAAAACGATTAACTTTGGCATTCTTTACGGGGAGACTCCGTTTTCAATTTCGCCAAAATTGAATATGACCGTAGAAGATGCGGACCATTTGATTAACACCGTTTATTTCGGAAATTCCCCTACTTTGAAGAAGTGGATTGATGACACGCATCTTTTTGCGAAAACATATGGTTATGTACTGAATATGTTTAACCGTAAAAGACATTTGCCCGATGCAATGTTGAATGTTCCGTTTTCCGTTAAATGGCCCGAAGAAAGGCCGAAGTGTTACCGAGGTGCTATTCGGCCAGGATCTATTGATTACAATGTTCAGACCTTTGATGAAATTGATGAAAACGAATTGAAGTCTAGGATCAAGAAGTTCGGTTCCAATATCTTTTTCAAGTGTTTGTCATGCGAACACCTTAAATCCTGTTTCTGGAACACAGAAATTAGGATTCAGAAACAAAAGAAAGAGGCAGCATTACGGCAGGCCGTGAACACACGGGTGCAAGGTAGTGCGGCAGATTTGTCCTCATTGGCATTGATTAAATTGTCAGAAGGGTTTAAACAGTACAATTTAAGGGCGAATCCCGTACTTTATATTCATGATGAGATTGGTTGTTTCGTTCATGAACAGGATGTTGAAAACGTAAAGAGTTTGATGGAGTATATTATGACAACGTGGTTATCTGAGTATACGAAGTTTAGTGTCCCGTTGTCTGTAGATTTTGCGGTGGCAAAGAATTGGGGTGACAAATAGTGTTTGCAGTTACTGTTATTTTGGTGGTGTCTATTGGTATTTTTATAACGGCCTTAACGGTTAGGCCAAAGGAGAACAAAATGGAAATGGAGAAAAGAGATTTTAACCAAAAATTGTTGTTTATTGCTGTGAAATGGTGCGAAAAGTATTGTAAAGAATCTGGGAACTCTTTTGATTCTAAGAGGGCGATTGACATGATATTGTCTGAAATCGGTTACGATGTTGATGACGATACTTTGGATATTATTACGGACGTATACAACGAGGCAAAATGAGCTATTTGGCCATTTCAAGAAAGTATCGCCCGAGTACGTTTAAGGACGTGTTAGGTCAAGATGCTACGGTTCGAATTTTGTCCAATTCCATTAAGATGAACCGTATCCCTCAAAGCATTCTTCTTTCTGGTATGCGTGGGGTCGGCAAAACAACTATTGCCAGGATTTACGCAAAATCGTTAAATTGCGATACTGGAAATGCTTGCAATACTTGCAAGTCATGTTTGGAATTTAACAACGGTTCTCACCCTGATATTATGGAGATTGACGCAGCCTCGAACAATGGTGTGGATTTTGTTAGGGATATTTTAGATGTTGTAAAAATTAAACCTTTTTACAACAAACGGGTGTTTATTTTTGATGAAGCACATATGTTTACGCCGCAGGCCCAATCTGCTTTATTGAAGATTTTTGAGGATGTCCCTAAAGACGTTGTTTTCATTCTGGCCTCAACAGATTCTGAAAGGTTTCTGAACACGTTGAAATCCAGGTGTATGAACCTGCAATTGAAGCCGATGTCAGAAGATACCATTGAAGAAAACATTAAGAGCATTCTCAATTCAGAGTCTGTCCAATATACGGAGGGTTTTGTCAAAACACTCGCTAGGGTTTGCGACGGTTCTTTGCGCGATATTCAGCAGATTCTTGACCAGGCGATTGTGCTTAGCGAAGGACCGTTAGACGAATCCATTCTGAACAACTTTGTCAATATCGTAACAGTAGCACAGTACAAGTCTTTGGCGTACGTGATAAGCAAGTTGGACTTAAAAATTTCCTTAGAAGAACTTCAAGGGTGGTACGTTTCGGGTATCGATTTAGAACACCTTTTCTTGACGGCAATTCCTGTTCTTTTGAGGGATTTTGCAGTATTTCACATTGGTGCCAGGAATCTTACCTTTGTTTCCGGTATCGAATACGAGGTTTTTGAAAAGAATTTAACTTTGTCCACAGAGGTTATTAAGGCGATTTCGGATGCTTGGGATGATTTTTACCCCATCATGAAGGGTTCGCCGGACCCTAAAGCAGTTTGGAGTATGTTTTTTATTAAAATCTGTGAAGATTTGAGTTGACGTTCCCTCCCTTTTTCTGTATAATTTTGCTAATTATTGGAGGTTTTCATGCAAGTAGTTGATAATAATGGTGCCTTATGGCAGGTAGATGAAGGTATCCGGGAACGGGCAAAAGAACTGCAACGCAATCCTGTTTACGGAAAACTGATTGGGCACGTGGATTTAGATCAAGTTATTTTTATCCGTTTGGCAGGGTCTAAGGCAAAATGGCTTGGGAAATGTACTTATGTCGGTGGTGTTCCGATTTCTTTGATTAGTCGTTACGTTGTCGGTTCTTTGCAGCGAATGAATATTATCGATCCTGAGGTTAAGGGGGTTGATGAGAATTTTTTCGATTTGCGTTTCATGATTACTTTGAACGACGATTTAATTATGGGAAATGAGAATCCTGATAACACTATGTTATTGGAGGATGGAGTTATTGTTCACGAGTTGATGCACATCCATCCCGATGGGAATAAGCTGGTTCGGCATGATCTTGAGGATTTTACTGCATTGGTAGAGTTGTATGGCCCTAGATGGGGTAATGGTTCGTTTGATCATTCGAACTTGGAGTTGCTTGAATCATGACACAATTCAAAATATCCATCATAAAAGGGAACATTGTTGTCCTGTGTGACGATTGGATTCCTGAAACGGATATTGAGGAGTTGCTTTCTTTTGAAGAGAGTCAGATTGAAGAACTGTATAAAAATCACGCGGCTACACAGGCCAGGTGGGAACAAGTGGCCATTAACTTGAAAAATTCTTTTGATTTATTTAAAGAAGAATTTGTCTCAAAGTGGTGGGCACACAATAAACGGTACGCCAGGTTGGTTTTGGAAGGTTACGGAGAAAAGAAACCTACAATCGATGCCGTAAATGACCAGGTTATTTTGACGTATTCAGAAGATACTTCTGAATTATCTTTGGAAAAGTACATTTCTATTGCGTACGATGTCGCAATTAAGAAAGACAAAGCGTTGGATCGGGAAGGCTTCGAGGTAGACTTTAAGAAGTTTTTATTGACTGAACCGAAGTGGACTTACGAATCCATCCTAAGAACAACAAAACAGATGGAAAAAGGTGTTTTAAGTATACAAAACATTGCGAAAAGACTTGACAACAGGTCTTATCACATGAGAGATTTGAAAGACCTTTTGATGGCTAAGAAATTTAATATCGGACCCGTTTCAGAGACAGAATCATTCAACATAATGTCTAAATATAGACGCTAGGAGGTTTCATGAGAAGCTATACGATGCCAAAGTCAGCAGTAACAACCGAGGATCAACAGCAAGAACGTAAAGATTTGGCCAGCATTCTTTACAAGCCGTTGCCCCATTCGGCAGGAACTTCGTTTTCAAACGAAGTTTATGTTCCGTTGTTTCAGCCGTCTTTGTGGAAACTTTTTAACCCTACCCCTGAAATGGCTAACAATCTAGGTTTGGTTCCCGAAAACCCGCTTAAGCCTTTGACACCCGAGGAAAGCGAGATTTTTACTTTCCATTTCAAAGTCCCCGTTCACAAAATTGACAATTTTGTTAGAAACGACGGTTCAACTGGGTTTGCTACGGTGGTGTGTCCTGCACAGATGAATCAATACCTTGTAGAAGTATTGGGCAGACGCCCGATGTTTCGGGACAGTTTCTGTCCGTTCTGCGCTGCTAGATCAAAAGCGTGGGATGACCATAACGAGCGCTGGAAAGAAGTTGAACAGGTTACGGGGATCAAACGCAAAGACCTGTCATCAGACGGTTACAAAGAAAAGGTTAAATCAGACCCGATTCTTGGCGCTACTTATAATCGTGCAAAATCCTTTCAAGTTGAGGAACGTTATGTAGTGAATATCTTCGATTATTCCGCTGCTTTTGGGCAGGCAATCACTGGCGAACCCGTATCTTATAAGGTCTGGTTTGCACCGAAAACTGTTTTCAATTTTATGTACACCTTGTTTGAAGAGGATCACAAAAGCGGTATTGAACCTTTCTTTTCCGGTAGCAATCCGCAAGGTATGCAGCTACTGAAAGTCATCAAGGACACTTCTCGGTGCAATGCAAACAATTTCCGGGATACCCGGTACACTCTTATGAAGGGTGGTTTCTGGCAGGTAGATGAGAATTGGAAAAATTATTTGACGTCACTTGAAACCATGGCAGATCCTTCCGATTTGATTATGGTTATCAGTACTAATGTTATGAATCAGTACGTTAACCCCGTATCTATGAACCAAAATTCGTACACGCAACAGGCTCCCCAAACAGCTCCTATGGCACCCCCGGCGATGGCACCGCCACAACAAGCGCCCATGGTGCCTCCTACGGCCCCTCAAATGGCACCGCCTACCATGGCACCTCCTGTCCCTCAAACAGCGCCTATGGCACCGCCACAACAAGCGCCTATGGTGCCTCCTACGGCTCCCCAAACAGCTCCTATGGCCCCTCCAGCCATGGCACCGC
>LSQX01145314.1_pt1 | contig 87032 bp, 86 predicted proteins | sample 654561 | NCBI WGS metagenome assembly LSQX01 (sample SAMN04489861, study PRJNA283612) | anaerobic digester metagenome | isolation source: 4 biogas reactors fed with cattle manure at either 37C or 55C with and... | place: Denmark: Kongens Lyngby | collected 2014 | reverse complement strand
GTGGTGGACGAGATGATCATTTCAGCGGAAGAGGGGGTCATCAAACCTGATCGGCGCATTTTCGAAATTGCCATGGAACGTCTGAATACGAGGCCTGAGCACTCGTTGCTGCTGGATGACTACCTGACTAATATAACTGCCGCCCGCGAATTTGGCATGCACGCCGTGCAATTTATCAGCACGCATCAGGCGATTGCAATGGTGCGCAGTTGCCTGGATAGCAGGCAGGCCTGATGTTGTACCTGGTAGCAACCCCGATTGGCAACCTGGGTGACATGACGCTGCGGGCACTGGAGGTTTTACGTTCGGTAGACCTGATTGCCAGCGAGGATACCCGCAAAACCTCGATTTTGTTGAACCATTACGACATCCACAAACCTCAAAAGAGTTATCATGCCTTCAATGAAGAAAAGGTTGTACCCAAGCTGGTAGCGCTGCTTTTAGAAGGACAATCCATTGCAGTGGTCACCAGCGCGGGAACGCCGGGCATCTCTGATCCGGGGTATTCTCTGGTAGAAGCCGCAATCGAACATGAGATCCCGGTAACGGCGATTCCGGGCCCATCTGCATTGATATTGGCGTTGACATTATCGGGCTTACCTGCGCATAGCTTCACGTTTAAGGGGTTTGCGCCGCGCAAACCTGGGGCACGTCGGCGGTTTATCGGCGCTGAAACAGAATCGCCCCATACATTGATCTTTTACGAAAGCCCGCACAGAATCCAGGCATTCCTGGCGGATGCCCTGGCGGTGTTGGGGGACCGCCAGGCCCTACTGGCAAATGATCTGACTAAGAAGTTTGAAACCCTGCAACGGGGCCAATTAAGTGAGTTGCACGACGTATTTAATCAGGAGGCCCCGCGCGGTGAATACACTGTGGTAATTGAAGGAAATCGGTAGGTGCGCAGCTTAAAACTTGAAGGGTGGCAGGTTGGCCTCGTCGTCGAAAGCTTCTACCTTTTCGACGCGTTTTAACCCGTTGACAACCCAATACGTGAATGGTGTGACAACAATTTCAACCAGGAGTTTGAAGATATAATTGGTAATGGTCAAGCTCCACAGCAAGCCCCATGGGAACACACCCAGTGCGCTGGCAATAAAGACAAAGACAAAGGTATCAAGCGCTTGCCCGATGACGCTGCTACCGATGGTACGGAACCAAAGCAACTTGCCCTTAGTGAAGGCTTTCATGAGCACCATGGTGATGGCATTCGAGAAAGACCCTGCCAGGTACCCGGCTAGACTGGCGATGACGATCGTTCCCGAGCTCATGCTCCCCAATATCCGGTCAAAGCTTTCCTGGCCGACGCTGGATTCCCAGGTGGCTTCTCCGGGAAGGACCTGTACAAACCAGAAGACCAATGCGCTGAAAACCAGAGCGCCAAAGCCAATCCAGATGATGCGCCGGGACCGTTTATAGCCGTAAACTTCTGTCAGCACGTCGCCGATGATGTAGCTAATTGGGAACAGGACGGTCCCCGCGTCAAAGCTGAGTTCCAGGGCGCCCAAGCTGAAACCCCAATCGATGATCTTGGCGGATGAGGCGACGTTGCTGAGTACCAGCGCCAGCACGAAGATCACCGTAAGGATATCGAGGTAGTGAAAGGATTGTGTTGCAGAGAGATGGTTCTTTTTTTTCACGAATGGCTCCGTACTTGACCACGGGCTAAGTATACCTTGATATGCATCATTTCTTTCTAACGCCAGAATCGATTCAGGGAAAGCAAGTCAGCTTTCCGCCACAGGTAGCCCACCAGATCAGGCACGTCTTGCGCTTGGGAGCAGGTGACCAGGTGGCTGTGCTCGATAATAGCGGAATGCTTTTCACGGTGGTTCTAACTGGCCATGTGTCAAATACGCAGTTGACAGGTCAAATTGTTGCCTCCCACAGAGTCACCTCGGAACCCGGGATCGGGGTTACGTTATTCTTTGGATTATCAAACCGCGAAAAGGTGGAATGGATCTTACAAAAGGGGACCGAAATTGGGGTTTCTAAGTTTTATCCTTTTGTCTCATCTCGAACACGGGTGAGTACCCCGGCTCTATCAGAATCCAGAATTACGCGCTGGAAGCAAATTATTAAAGAAGCCGCAGAACAATCCGGGCGCGGCAAGCTGCCAACTTTTAACCCCCCAGAATTTTTAAAAGAGTGTTTCGTAAAAGCAAAGCATGATCACCAAATGTGCCTTTTGGCATGGGAGAACTCGCCTGGCGATGAGATCAGATTGAAAGAACTGCTGCAAGGTTTTTCAGGGGATGCAGTCGCTTTGTTTGTGGGGCCTGAAGGTGGCTTTTCTGAAGATGAGATTGTTGCAGCTAAGGAAAATGGATGTCAGGTAGTTTCTTTAGGCCCTCGGATTTTACGCATGGAAACAGCTGCGATTGTGTTTCCAGCCCTGGTGCTTTACGAATTTGGGGGTCAATAAACAGTTGATCTGTGTTATGATTTTGTAACTATAAGCCCCGTTTTGGGTTATAAATAGTAATGACTTCATGAACAGGACATCAAATTGAAACGAAGCTGTGTTATTGTCAACCCGACTGCAGGTAAAGGTGCAGCCAAAAAAGTTATGCCCCAAATTGAAGCCCTATTACAAGGACTTGGTTTGGATTATGAAATTAAATACACAGACCATCCCGGTCATGGCATCGAACTGGCGGAAGAGGCCTGCAACGATGATTACGCGACCCTGGTTGCCGTTGGGGGCGACGGGACGGTAAACGAGGTTATTAACGGTATGATGCGGTCAGATCGACAGAATGAACGCTTGCCGCATCTGGGCGTGCTACCTGTAGGCCGGGGAAATGACTTTTCATTTGGCATGGGTATTCCCCAAGACCTTGAATCTGCCTGCCGACTGTTGGCCAATGGGTATTCCCGAGAGATTGACGTTGGCTTTGTAAAAGGTGGTGATTATCCAGATGGGCGCTATTTTGGAAATGGCATCGGTATCGGTTTTGATACGGTTGTGGGTTTTGAAGCCGCAAAATTACCCCCATTTATCAGTGGCATCCCGGCTTACCTGGTTGCGGCACTGAAAACCATCTTCTTATTCTTTGACGCACCGACCATTCAACTGAATATTGATGGCGAAATTTTAGAACAACCCTGCCTGCTGGTATCTGTTATGAATGGACGTCGCATGGGTGGCTCCTTTATGTTTGCACCCGATTCAAAATCGGATGACGGCTTGTTTAGCCTGTGTATTGTCGAGCAGGTGACCCGTTGGCAGGTTTTGGGCTTATTTCCAAAGGTGATGTCTGGTACACATGAATCGCACCCAGCAATTAAGATACCAATGGGAAAGATGATTAAAATCAGTGCACTTTCTGGCACTTTGCCTGTGCATGCTGATGGCGAGACAATCTGTGAAACCGGTAAAAGCCTGGAAGTTGATCTTTTCCCTCGTGCGTTAAGGCTGGTGTGTCCATGAAAACCCCGTTAATTTGGTTGGTGAATTCAATCATTCGTTCCATCTTGTTTTTGATAATGAGAATTGATGACAAAGCGTTGAGAAATGTGCCCTGGCATGGCCCGCTTATTCTCGTTTCCAATCATGTTAATTTTTTAGATGTACCAGTGATTTTTACGCATTTGATCTCACGGCCGGTGACCGGGTTTGTTAAGCGAGAAACCTGGGATAACCCTGTAATGGGATTTTTGTTTACGCTTTGGGGCGGAATCCCGATTGATCGCGGGGTTGCTGATTTTGACGCATTTAAGGCGGCGAAACACGCGCTGTTGGATGAACATAAAATCCTGGCCGTTGCGCCTGAAGGCACCCGGTCTGAGGATGGGCGCCTGCTCAGAGGGAAACCAGGCATTACTATCCTGGCCAGCCGAACCGGGGTACCAATTCTACCAATAGCTTGTTTTGGGCATGAGAATTTCAAACACAATTTTCGGCGTTTGAAGCGCACGCCGATCACCATCAGGGTGGGGGAGCCCTTTCGCTGCAAATTTGACAGCCGAGAGAAAAACAAAGCCGTTTTGCTGGCAATGACGGATGCCATCATGTTGGAGATTGCCGACTTATTGCCTGAAGAATATCATGGCGAGTATGCAGGGGTGGATATCAACCGGGAGATGTACCTGGAGTATCTTGATTCACCCTCAAGGGAGGAGATTTCGCAGGCGCTGGGAAAGCAGTTTTCCCACGCCTAAATTTCGCCCGGTTTCATCCGTGACAAGCAAGTACTGCCCTTGAGGTGTTAGCCCTGTCTCTGGCTTGCGGATATCCCGGCCTTCGACCCATTGAGCGACTTGGGCGTGATTGAGCTGGGTTTTGCCCCGCGTAAATTGATGCCCAAAACGACTGGCGAACTCAAGGGAGGGTTGAAATTGCTCGCCAACCCATTGACCAATCCGCATACCGATGTATTCGAAGGGCAGGGTTATAAACTGCTCACAGTAAACCGTGGGAATTAGAAAGACACTTTCAAGCCGCTGAAACAATTGAAATTGAGAACCGACAATAATTTGATCGAGTTGCAGACCGAAATTGTGCTGAACTTGCTCGTAAAGCTGTTTTTGAAGGGCTGGTTTAAGCGGCTGAAGCTGGGTGCGTGAAAAATCACGAGCTGGCGGTACTTCAGATATTGCGGGTATAGACCCTGTTTTTTTCAAGCGGCAGCAGAAAAAGCCCGACATGCCGGTCAGGTGGGGCCAAAGCCGCAGAGCGTTTTTCAGTGAGGGGTGAAAGGATTGATCGTCAAAGCCGGTCAGCCCGGGTGCCTGGAAGGGAACCTTGTCTGAGACGTCTTCAACGATAAAAATGTCCGGATATTGTTCCAGCACGTGGTTAATCACGGCTTCGTCTTCTTCCGGAGCTAATGAGCAGGTCGCATAAACGAGTTCACCACCGACTTTAAGCGCACTCAATCCGCTGATCAGAAGTTGAATTTGCCGATCTTGTAAACGTAAGCGCTCTGTGGGGGTTGTTTCTCGCAGGGGATGGGTGAGCGTTGGTCTGAGACTCTCCATACTGCACGGGGCATCCAGCAGGACGATATCGAAGGTCTCTGGGAACCATTTTCCGAAGGATTCTCCGGGGAAATGAGTCACAGCCTGGTTGATGCCACCCCAGGCGGCAAGGACTGATCTTAATGCCGGCATGCGGCTTCGGCTGCCGTAGTTGGCAAGGACAAAACCTAAATCCTGTGAGCGGTCGATCAGGTGGGTTGTTTTTCCTCCAGGAGAGGCTGCCATATCGAGGATCAATGGGCCCTGGACATTAAAACTCAGCAAGCAGACCCGCACCATCGAGGCTGCATCTTGAAGGTAATATGTCCCCAAGCGATGTTCTATGGTCCCGCCAGGTGCTACGTCGGCGGATTTAATCAGCCAGGCGCTTTTACAAAAAGAAATGGGTTGCACTTCCCATTGATAGCGTTCGGCCAGGGCCTGCATGGCTGTGTCAGGGGTAGCTTTGAGGGAATTAATGCGAATGCCGGTGGGCAGGGGAGCCTTTTGAAGGGTTAAGATCTGGCGAATTTCAGCCGGCGTGAGGATATCGGCAAAGCGCGCCAGGCTGGCAGCCAATTTATCCATGCCGGGGTCAAGCATGATTAACCTCCTGACTTTTTTGGATCAGGAAGATGGCTTCGTTTTCAATCAAAATTTCCTGAACTGGCACCTGTTCAGGGAGGTTGGAATAGACCAGTTTTCGATGGCCTTCTAGCAGGCTGTGGGTGCCAGAAAGATTGGTGCCGGGTAAGGAGACGGCTAATTTCTTTACTTGCAGAGCCTGCCAAAAATTCCGGTTGCAACCGGGTTGGCGTTTTTCAAAACGGTGCGCTTCTTTTAAAAAAAGGCCCAGATCAGCAGCTTGCTCCGGTGGGTTCATGAGGATATCCCGATGCTCAGCCAGGGGCGCCAACCCGATTTTGGTGAAAAATGTGTTGATAAAGTCCACCCTGGGTTGGATGATATCATAGGCGTGATAGCGAACTGAGGTGGTCAACCCCATCCAGGGAAAAGCCAGGGGGTGTAAGCCGCAGGCCAGATCTAAAATTGTTTGTGGTTTACCGGTTGCCTGGAAAAGCTGTGTGTAAAAGTCTGTCAGAAATGGGATGCGCTCTGTTGTGGAAGCATGTTGAGAAAGGACTTTAAGGCAAAATGCTCTTAACGGCCGGGAATCGATGGAAAAAACCTCAATTTGCAGGAGTTCTTCCGTCAGGGCAACATAATCGGGTTCACCCAGGTAGGGTGCGACAATATTGTGTAATTTCCTTTTAACGGCTTTGAGCAGCGCTTTCTGCGAGATTTGTTGCTGGGCTTCTCGACGAATCAGATCTTCAACGGTAGCTGTGTTCAGGTTCAGATGGCGGTATTTCTTTGTGTCGAGGATTTGGGCGATTAAGCCCTGGACAAGTTTCTCGTCAATGGTCATTTAGACACCAGAAAGGCCAATTCAGTTTGGAATTCAAAAGTTTGCACCGTCCAGGGTTTTCCGCTGATCAACTTTTGAAAATGCGCTTTGTAAAATGAGGGCATGCCTTTTTTGCGCCCCGCCAGGCTGTGAACAGGAAAACTGACCAGGATATGTTCGGCGAGAATGCCTGTCAATAAACGCTCGGCGGCGAGTTTATCCATTTGTTCCAGGCAGGGGAGCGACTTGAGCAAAAACGCCACCTGGGTATCCACGTTAGGGAGTTCGGTAATCAAATCGCAGGGGATTACCCGATGGTTGACGTTGCAGTGCATTAAAAAGGCTTCAACCAGTTCCAACATATCCAAGTAGATGTCGCAGGCATAATACTGAACACGGTCAGTCACGGGCATCCAGGGAAGTGCCAGGGGATTTAATCCACAGGCCAGGTCATTGATACTGGTGACGGGGGCAATGGGTGCCAGGCAGGTCTGAAAGAAAGTTTCAATATCTGGTAGACGTTCCGCGGAGGAGGTGTGCCTTTGCATCACCCTGAAGGCGTAATCACGAATTTCAGTGGCGTCGATTTGAGGGGAGAGTTGCTGCAGTTCCTGGATGGCAGCGCTGTAATTAACTGCTTGCTTGAAGTATGCGCCACCGACCTGGTGAAGTTTGTTTCTTATAGATTTCACCGCGGTTTTACCGCGCAAACCTTCTGCGAGTGCTTTTTGACTCAGCCGGTGGATAAGATCGGGGGTGATGTGCTTATATTTTGAACCGGAAAGCACCTGATCGACCAGTTGCTCGAGTTGTGCGTTATCCACGATCCTTTGGCAACCTTTCTGTAAGCTGGGTCATGAACCGCAGGTTGTGCAGAGTGGCCAGACGCTGATAAAGCCAATCCCCGGTCTTAAAAAGGTGATGCAGGTAGCCCAGGCTGTAATGCCGGCACACAGGACAATCACACAGTTCGGAAATTGGCTGGTCGGCTTTGATGTGTTTTTTATCCTGGATATACACATTTTCCAACCAATCTTCACCCCTAAGGGGGCTGTCGGGCGAAACCGTGTAGCGCATCAAACGGCCATGGCGGGCGTCTCGGGTGGGCAGGGCGCAATCAAACATGTCATAGCCCAAGCGGTAAGTTTTTGCCAGGTTGAGAGGGTGCCCGATACCCAAAGCGTGCATCGGGAAGCTGGCGGGCACCAGCTCGCGAGTCAGTGCCACGATGTCTTCAAGCAATTGCCCCTGCGAATCTAGCGGCCAGCCACCGTAACCAAACCCATCAAAGCCGATTTCCAGCAGTCCTTCAGCACACTTTTGGCGCAGATCAGTGTACCCGCCGCCCTGGATCACACCGAAAATCAGGGGTCGGTCGGTGCCGGATATTTTACGTTGATCGAGTTGGAGCTCATATTCTCGTTTGCAGCGCTGGGCCCAATCCAAAGTCCGTTGCACGCTGGTTTCTTGTTCTGTACGAGAGGCATCCACATGGGTGCAATCATCCAGGCAGATTACCACATCACTATCGTAGCTGATTTGTAATTGGATGCTCTTTTCGGGTGAGAGCAAGAATTTGCGTCCCTTGCCCTCAGGACGAAAAATGATACCGCGATCCGTGAGGGTGCCAAACTGGTCTGATTGGCGAATCAGCGAGTAAGCCTGGAAGCCGCCCGAATCGGTAACGATCAGACGGCGCCAATCGGCAAAGTTGTGTAAACCCGAAAACGCCTGGATGGTGCTTGACCCGGGCTTTTGCATCAGGTGAAAGGTGTTCATCACCAGACCTTCAATGCCAATGTTTTCAAGGTCTCGCGAATCAACTGCCCGGACATAACCCAGGGTGGCATCGGGCAGAAAAGTCGGTAATGTGATCTTTTTATCCCGGATTTGCAACTGGGATGAATAAACCATTTTAATAGGCTCTTTTCGACTTGTTGAGGTTCAGGATCAGGATAAACTCTCGCTTTTGTCCGGCTACTCGGGGTAGGATTTCCGCGATGCGGCCACGAAATACAGTTTCTTTCTTGAGCGTCAGATCACAAGCCAGGAGGATATCCTGATGTTTACCAAAAACAGATTGTACTTCACCCAGCAATTTGGTCAGTCGGTAGGGCGTATCCATCAGGATTACTGGCACGGTTTCGCCTTTATATTTAGCCAGGAAACCCTCACGATAACTGGTTTTTACCGGTGGGAACCCTGCAAAGACGAAGCGATTGATGGGAAAGTCGCACAAGGAAAGCGCCGCCATCAATGACGAGGGCCCTGGAACAGGCACGACGGGGATTTTTGCCTGATAGAGGAGTTCAAGCAATTGCTGGCCTGGATCTGCAAACATTGGCGTGCCGGCATCAGAGATGATGGCGAATGATTTGCCCGTGGCCAGGCGTTGTAAGAGATTGGCTGCTTCCTCTGCTTCGTTGTGCTCGTTTAAGGTGAGCAGTTCGTTCTTGACGCCCAGTTGATGGAGAAGACGACTACCCTGCCGATAGTCCTCACAAATGATTGCATCGACTTGCTTGAGAACCTCCAGAGCACGCAAGGTGATATCCTCAGGGTTGCCAATAGGCGTGGCGACGATGAACAGCGTACCGGTTTTTATCTTGTTTGTCATGGTGTTAATTGTAACATTTTCCAGGAGGTGATGAAAAGCAATAAACCGGGTAACTGGTCAGGCCATGGTTAATATGGCATAATCTAAACAGTTTTGCTGTTTAGAGATTGGAATATCATGAAGACAACCAGCCGTCTATCTCGGATTTCGCTCCTTCTGTTCATTTTCTTTGGCCTGGATAAAATCCTGGCAGTGATCCGGACGATTATCATTGGCCGGCAATTTGGTTTATCCACCGAACTGGATATTTTCAATGCCGCCAATAACTTGCCAGATATGTTGTTTGCGCTGATCTCGGGTGGAGCACTGGCGATTGCCTTTATTCCCATTCTCTCAGAGACACTGGTTAAAAAAGGACAGCAATCTGCGTGGAAACTGTTTTCTCGGATTGCAAACCTGGCTTTTCTGGTCACGGCAGTTTTTGCTTTGCTGATCGCAATTTTTGCTGAACCGCTGGTCCGTTGGGAATTGGGCATTGCTCCCGGCTTCACCTCCGAACAGCAGGCTTTGGCTGTTCAATTGATGCGTTTGAATCTGATTGCTACGCTGATCTTTTCGATCAGCGGCTTGGTGATGGCTGGTTTACAGGCTAACCAGCATTTTCTTTTGCCAGCCATGGCGCCACTGGTTTACGATGGCGGCAAGATATTTGGTGCGTTAATCCTGGCGCCTAAGGTTGGTTATCGGATTGCTGGCATTCAATTACCCGGTTTCGGGCTGGGTATTCACGGTTTGGTCTATGGGGTAATTATTGGTGCGGCCTTACATTTATTGATTCAGGTGCCCGGTTTACGCAAATATAAATTCAAGTGGTTTGCTTCGTTGAATGTTAAGGATGAATCTGTTCGCAAGGTATTAAAGCTGATGGGGCCTCGCTTGGTGAACATGGTCTTCATCCAATTATTTTTCCTGGCTCAGGACAACCTCGCATCCCGGTTACAGGAGGGCTCTGTAACGGCTTTGAGTTTTGGCTGGTGGATTCAACAGGTGCCACAAACAATGATCGGTACAGCCATTGCCACCGCATTACTGCCCACCCTTTCTGATCATATTGCCGCGGGAGAACAGCAGGATTTTAAGAACACGATTGAGCGTTCTTTAAAAGTGATGATCGCTGTTTCTTTGCCGATTGCAGTGATCATTTCACTGACCAGCTTGCCGTTGATCCAGGTTGCGTTCGGATTTAATCTGGATGACTCGCAGATGATTCTCTGGGCAGCGCAAGCCTTTTTTGTGGGTTTACTGGGGCACAATATGGTTGATTTGGGCGTGCGGTCGTTTTATGCCCGCCAAAACGCTCGGGTGCCCATGGTTGTATCAGCGCTGGGATTTGTGATCTTTCTGGGGTCTGCAATACCCTTAATAAGGTGGCTATCTTTCAGCGGGATCGCGCTGGCCAACGCCATTGCGTATAGTGTTCAAGGCTTATTATTATTTTTAATCCTCAACCATCAACTGCCTGACAAGTTCAGGCTGGCCGGGCCGTTCTTACGCGGCGGTTTGAGCGCGTTATTGGCTGGCCTGAGCATCTGGCTGGTGATGTACGTACTGCCTATTCCGATCTCAGCGCTTGGATTGGCCCTGGTCGCTATTGTTGTTAGCACACTTGCCGGTGTGGCGCCAATCTGGAAGGAAATCCGCTTACTTGTTCATCTTTAAAATGGCTGAGGTATAATTTCCCTCATGGACGAAACAGAAAAAATGATGCAACCTGAGCAAGCCGATAAAAAGACGGACAAAATAAAAAAGAAATTTATTGAACGGCGCTCAGCCTGGTATGTAATCACAGCTGTGCTGGTTTTGATTGTCTTGGGCATCGGCACTGTTGCGGGTGCTGCGCGCGGCATTAAAGACCGGATTTCAGTCGCTGAAAACCAGGCTGCTCCGAAGATTCAATTGCAATTGGACGGCGCTCGTCAGGACCTCGAAGAGGGCCGGTATGAGATTGCCCTGACCCGGTTGGATTGGATTTTGGAAGACATGACTGAGTTTCTCACAGAAGAAGAGTTGGCCGAGGTTGGCGACCTTTACAGTCAAACCCTGGTGCTAATCAGCTCAAGGAAAACGCCCACGCCACAACCATCACCGACCCTGATTGAACCGGAGTACACACCCACACCCGATTTACGGGGCGTCCAAGAGTTGTTTGAAACCGCACAAAATTTGGTCGGCAGTAAAAACTGGGAAGAGGCGTTTCAGACCTTATTAGCCTTAAGGGAAAATGATTTATCTTTCCGTGCAGTTCAGGTGGATGGCATGCTATATATCGTCTTACGCAACCGGGGGCTGCAAAAGATATTGTCAGATGGCAGCCTTGAGCCAGGATTATATGACCTGAGTTTGGCAGAACGTTTTGCGCCTTTGGATTCCAGGGCTGAGGGTTTACGCACCTGGACACGCATGTATTTAACAGGCGCCAGTTACTGGGATGTGGATTGGTACCAGGTTGTGCTTCACTTTGAGCAGATTTACCCGCACCTGCCAAACTTGCGCGATGGAACATTTATGACAGCCACAGAGCGTTTTCGTGTTGGCTCTATTGAATATGCAACCCAACTTTTAACCGCTGGTGAGTATTGTTTGTCTCAGGAATACTTTGAAAAAGCATTGTCTATCAGTGAAGATCCAGACGCGCGGCTCTTATCACAGGAAGCGGCAGAAGCCTGCCTGAGTGGTGCGCAACCACCCGGGCAAGAACAAACGGAGCCGACATCTGTTGAACCTACTGAAGAACAAACGGTAGAGCCTGGTGAAGAAATTACGCCAGAGCCAGGTGAAACGCCGGGCGGATAAAGTTTTAACTTTTCGACCAACTGATTATTTATTAAGAACCATTCCTAAGCAGGGTGGTTTTTTTATTGGTGGGTGTTGTCAGACAAGTTTACCGAATAAGTCGTGGGTGATGGCTCCGGTGATCTTTGCCGGAACGATTGCGCCGACTGGCGCTATGCCCTCAATCAAGACCAAGCCATCAACTTCTGGGGCGTCACGATATGAACGTCCAATCGAAATTTTATTTTCATCGTCGATGCCCTCGATTAATACGTCCATCTCCTGCCCAATAAAAGCCTGATTGCGAGATCGTGAAATCTCGGCTTGGATTTGCATAAGCTGCTCGGCGCGTGCATCTTTGATCTCTTCTGGTATTGGGTTGCCTAAAACTTCAGCAGGAGATCCCGGTTCAAACGAGTAGGGAAAAGTTCCCAGGTGATCAAAACGCACGAATTTAACAAAGTCAATCAGTCTTTGAAAGGCGGGTTCATCTTCACCAGGAAAGCCCACGATCATGGTCGTTCTCAGGGCAATATCTTCGACTTCACTACGAATATGGCCTAATGCTTGGGTGACGGCCTCAATGTTCGCCGGGCGCCGCATAGCACGCAAAACGGCAGGATCGGCATGCTGAAGGGGGATATCCAAATAGGGAAGAATTTGCGATTCTGATTTCATCAACTGGATCAGGCCTTTTGTCACATAACCTGGAAAGGCATACATCAAGCGGATCCAGGGGATATGGGGCACCGTCTTGAGCAAGGTTTCTAATAAGCGCACCAAACCATCCCGCATTCCCAAATCGTGCCCGTAGTCTGTGGTGTCTTGTGCAATAAGAATGAGCTCTTTAATCCCCTGGTCTTGCAAAAACTTGGCATCCTGAACAATCGCATCGATAGATCGGCTGACGAGACCACCTTTAATCAGGGGTATTAAACAATAAGAACAAGCCCGGCGGCAGCCATCAGCAATTTTGAGGTAAGCAGTGCCTCCCTGAATTGCAAAACGGTGTTTTTCCGCCGGTTTATAGCTTTCCAATGTTTGCAAAGAAACAGGTGAAAAGGGTTCCTGGCGATTTTTCTGGTCTAACTGGTCAAGGACATGGAAGATATCCATCCAGCGCCGAGTGCCCAAAACGCCATCCAAACCAGGTACAGAATCAAAAAGATCCTGACGATGAAGTTCGGGCATGCACCCCGCTGCGATCAATTTCTGCCAGGTTTTTTTTCCGCTGGCAAGGTCGGTTAGCACTGCCAGCGCTTCCTCGCGGGCGGCAGCCAGAAAGCCGCAGGTATTGACAATCAGGTATTCAGATTTTTCGGGGAGATCGACCGCCAATAATCCCCGCCGATTTAATATCCGGGCTATGGATTCGGAATCGACCAAGTTTTTTGGGCAGCCAAGTGAAACCAGGTGATAGGTACCCTGAGTGAGTTTAGCCATCGCTCTCCGGTGGGGTTGGTGTTGTTTGAGGTGTTTCGGTGCTCACCGGTGTACTGGTCGGCGGGGGAAGCACCAAACCATTGGGGGTAAAGCTCAGATCAGCCACCTGTCCGGGCAAGCCCTGTGAGCCAATATCCAAATTGTTAAAGAGAATTTGTAAAGCACCGACATTGCCCGTGAGAATATCGATTTGGTATTCTCCCGAATACTCATAAGCGTTTCCAGGGATTAACCGCCCCTGAAAGGCCTGTTCTCCATCAACGGTTATCTGTGCCCACAGGCGTTGACGGGGCACCAGGATGATATTGATGGGATCTAAGCTGACAAAAGGTGTGAACATTGGTTCTTCTTGATCTGATGCCTCGGTTTTAGCGTTCAGCTTCTCATCTTCATCCTCAGAGGTGAATGCAGAGGTTGGTGTACCTGCTGCCAGGAGAACATCAGAAACGTCGGGAATGTCGTTTTCGGTGCTTTCAGGCGTTCCGCTGGCAAGAATCCGGTTGACACCCCAAATCACGAAGGTTGCAAAAGCCAGAAATAAAACTGTGATAACGAGAAGATCGAGGGTGAAGAAGTTCTTTATGCGCAAAGCATTGGGCGAAAGCTCCCGGGCTGCTCGTTTGCCCTGTTTGAGGAGAGCGTCTTGGTTTTCAATCCTTCGCAATTGCAGGGCATCAGCATAATCTGAAAGCAGCGTTTCGGTATTAAGGTTGAGAAAATCGGCATAATTTAATAGCAAGCCTTTCGCCTGGACTGGGGAAGGTAATTGCTCAAAGCGGCCTGTTTCAATCGATACAAGGTGCTGCACGGGTATGTGAAGGTTCTCGTGAACCCCATCGATTGAAAGGCTGAGCGATTCACGCTGTGCTTTAATCTGGCTGCCGATCGCAATAAAACGCGCCTCCGATCCACGCTCATCAGAGGATGTTTGGTTACCCCCTGGCTCGAGGTCTGCTGACGGGAGGTGCGGACTACCCGTCTCATCTTCCGTGCCTGGTGCTGCTTCGGATAACGGCGTTAGCACTTCCGATTGTAGGCTATCCTCACGCGCTAATGATGGATCTTCTTCCGGCGGTCCTGCTTCACCTTTTGATTCAACCCCCTGCTCCTTTTCAGCAAGGTAATCGCCGGAAACGGATAAATCATCCAGCTCAAGACCCATTTCATGGGCATACAAACGTAAAAAACCACGTAACTGGACTTTAGAGGGCAAGAGATCAACGTCACCGGCTTCCAGTGCTTGAAGATGGGCCAGCGGGATATGGGTTTTCAGGGCGATCGTTTCCAAAGCGATTCCCTGAGACTCGCGAATTTGTTTTAATTGCTCGCCAAGCGAAGATTCCATAAAGGTATTATATTCTAAAAAAGAACCGGCCTGTTGCTTGATTGGTTGACAGGCCGGTTGAAATTTTAAAAAGCTTAGTTTTATGCTTCAGGTTGTTCCGCTTCGTTTTCGGCCTCATCAGCGATGGACTCGTCAGAGTCAACGGGCGTCTCGTCTTCCTCTGGCGTTGATTCCAGCGCATCAACCGAAGGCGCGTCCTCTATGGTTGCCTCTTCTGGCTCGATTTGTTCCACAGCTTCGTCTTCTGGAAGCGGTGCTTCGCCTTCACGATGAACAATCACGGTGATCTCGGGAACGAGGTCCATGGTTAAATGGATCGGCACAGTGTAGGTACCCAATTGGCGAATGGGTTCTATCTCGACCTGGCGTTTTTCAAGCTCGATCTCATAATTCAATTGAATGGCATTAACGATCTCATCGTTGCTGACGGAACCGTAGAGCCGCCCTGTTTCTCCTGCTTTTACGGGGAAGGCCAGGGTTTTGCCATTCAGGACTTCAGCGACATCGCTTAATTCTTCGTTGAGGACTGCTCGCCGCTCAGTGGCCTTGACCTTAATGCGTTCTGCTTGCTGCATTGCGCCTGCAGATGCCGGGATGGCTAACCCCTGAGGGATCAGGTAGTTACGCCCGTAACCTGTGGCAACTTTTTTAATCTCACCTGCACGCCCTAATTTATATACGTCTTTAATCAGTAATACTTTCATTTTCTCAAGCCCTTTCATATTTCTTGGTGGTGTCTTGCTCGAAGGGTACAACGAACAAGCCAAAGAATTCTACTCGCATTAAGGATTGTCGACAACCGGTTAAAGGGGAAATGGCGATTAAATTTTCTGTTATGAATTCGGGTATACTTGAAAAAGTCGGATTAATTGGCATGAGGTGCTTATGACGATCGAACAAGAGAAACAACGCTGGGAAAATGAAGTTTATCACCCGCTGATTAAGCGGTTTCCTGAACGTAAAGAAAGCTTTACGACGTCCTCAGGGATTGAAGTTCCTCCAATCTTATTACCCCCGGCAGAGCAAGATTATATGGAAGATTTAGGCTTCCCTGGCGAATATCCTTATACGCGCGGTGTGCAACCGACGATGTATCGCGGTCGTTATTGGACCATGCGCCAATATGCGGGGTATGCTACTGCCGAGGAATCAAATCAGCGTTACCGCTATTTGTTGGAGCAGGGACAAACGGGCCTGTCTGTGGCCTTTGATTTGCCCACGCAAATTGGCTACGATGCCGACGACCCTATGGCGATGGGCGAAGTGGGGAAGGTGGGCGTTTCAATTTCATCTGTGCAGGATATGGAGACCCTGTTCAAAGACATCCCATTAAACAAGGTCTCAACCAGTATGACGATCAACGCGCCAGCATCAATTTTGCTGGCCTTTTATATTGCGGTGGCAGACAAACAAGGCGTTGCATTGAACCAATTGCGAGGTACGATCCAAAACGACATTCTCAAAGAGTATGTCGCGCGGGGTACCTATATCTTTCCTCCTGCGCCTTCCATGCGTTTGATCACGGATGTTTTTCAGTTTTGCAAGGATCAAATCCCATCTTGGAACACGATCAGCATTTCCGGTTACCATATCCGGGAGGCGGGGTCTACCGCCGCTCAAGAGGTGGCCTTCACGCTCGCAAACGCGATCGCCTATATCCAGGCAGCAATTGATGCAGGTTTAGAAGTGGATGATTTTGGTAATCAGCTTTCGTTTTTCTTCAATGCACACAATAATTTTTTTGAAGAGATTGCCAAATTCAGGGCTGCCAGGCGTTTGTATGCCCGCATTATGAAGGAACGGTTTGGCGCGCGCGATGAAAAAACCTGTCGAATGCGCTTTCATACTCAAACCGCAGGCTCGACATTGACTTCTCATCAACCAGAGAACAACGTGGTCAGGGTGACTTTACAGGCGCTGGCGGCTGTGTTGGGCGGCACGCAATCACTGCATACCAACAGCATGGATGAAGCGCTCTGGCTGCCAACGGAGAAATCGGTTCGGGTTGCTCTGCGCACGCAACAGATTATCGCCCATGAATCGGGTGTGGCAGACAGCGTGGACCCACTGGCGGGGTCTTACCTTGTCGAGACGTTAACCAATCAGATTGAAGCAATCGCTCACGACTATATTGCGAAAATTGACGCCTTAGGCGGGGCCATACAGGCCATAAACAGCGGATTCATGCAAAACGAAATCTTAGAAGTATCCTACCAGGCCCAACGCGCAATTGAGAAAGGCGAACAGGTTGTGGTGGGTGTGAATGCGTACCAGGTTGACGAAGTGATTGATCTGGAGGCCCTATCTGTCAATCCAGAGGTTGAAGAAAGCCAAAAACAGAAATTGGCTGAGTTGCGGGCCAACCGGGATAATGAAGCGGTCAGCGCTTTGCTTGGCAGGCTGGAAACTGCTGCCCGGGGTGATGACCCCTTGATGCCCTTATTTATTCAATGTGCGAAAGCAGATGTCACCCTGGGGGAAATTTGCGGGGTTTTGCGCACAGTATGGGGGCAGTACCAACCGCCGACCTTCATTTGAGCGAGAAAGGGAAATCATGTCAAAAATTAAAAAAATCAACCATGTCGCCATCGTTGTTGAAAATATTGAAGAAGCGTTGGTATTCTGGCGGGATCAACTCGGTTTGCCACTGGACCAGATTGAAGATGTACCTGCCCAGGCTTCGAAGGTGGCTTTTCTACCTGTGGGTGAAGGGGAGGTGGAACTTGTTCAGCCGACTGATTTAGACACAGGCTTAGGGAAATACCTGGAAAAACGGGGTGAAGGGATGCATCACCTCTGCATTGAAGTCGATGATATCGATGGCGTACTTGCTGATTTGAAGGCAAAAGGCGTTCGCTTAATTGATGAGATTGCCCAGGAACTGCCCGGTCGTCGAATGGCGTTTATTCATCCTAAGGCCGCTAATGGTGTCCTGGTTGAACTTTACGAAATTGTGGATTAACATAAAAATAAAATAACAATAAGAAGGATGACTATGACAAAAGCAAAGCAACAATGGCCACAACCGCCTGAGATGATTATTGAGGATGGAAAGACTTATCACGCGGTGCTGCACACCGACAAAGGCGATATGACGATCAAATTATTCAGTGAGCTGACGCCGAAAACGGTGAATAATTTTATTTTCCTATCAAATTCCGGGTATTACGATGGCGTGATCTTTCATCGTGTAATTGACGACTTTATGGCCCAAACTGGCGATCCGACGGGGACGGGAAGAGGTGGCCCTGGTTACAGTTTTGGGGATGAATTCCATAAAGACCTTAACCATGATAAACCCGGAGTGGTATCAATGGCGAATGCTGGCCCAAACACCAATGGCTCACAATTTTTTATCACGCATGTGCCAACGCCCTGGTTGGATGGAAAGCACAGTGTGTTTGGCGAGGTTGTGGAGGGGTTGGCGGTACTGTTTTCCATCCCGGCGCGTGACCCAATGCGCCCAGAATACCCTGGTGTTAAAATTAACGGTATTGAAATTATTGAGACTGACGTCGAGTAAAAAGTTTTTAAACAGGACAGAAGAAGAAAAGCAGCCCATCCCTGACAGGGAGGGCTGTTTTGTTTTCATTCTCGAGAAATGCTTAGAGTCTGCGTTAAAAACCCAGTCGAGTATTCAAGAAGCCTGCGTGTGAGTGATGGTGTCGATGATCAGGTGGGTTGCTTTGATTAATTGATTCAGGGTCATGGAAGGCATGGGTTGATTTGTCATTGCAGCTTGTTCTGGCAAGGCGGGCAGATGAATAAAACCAGCGCTGATGGCCTTGCTTTGGAGCGAAACCCAGTGCATCAGGGTGTAGAACACCTGGTTGCACAAATAGGCCTCCGCTGAAAGGGAGATTTCAGCGGGAATCCCGGCATATTTTAATGCTGATACAAGGTTATCAAGGGGTAGGGTGCTGAAATAGGCCGTTGGACCGTTGGGATCAATGGGCTGCCCTGTGATCGTTACCCCGGCGTTGTCGGCGATTGAAAAATCCATTAAGTTGATGGCCACGCGCTCTAGTGAAATCTTCGCCCGGTTTGCGGCCAAACCTAAGGCCAGCACAGCATCCGGCTGATGAGTGTGGAGTAAAGTCAGCAGTTTCTCAGGCCCCTGGATATGATGAACCGGCAGTATGCCTTTGATAAGCCGAACATTACCGTGTTGATCGGGCAGGTTCTCAACCAGCACTTGACTTGGGTTGAGGGGGTGATCGTGAAAGGGTTCAAACCCGGTGATCAGAAGTTTCATTTGGGCATCTCCTGGCCTGGCCGCTTCTTATTGGCTGATGTACTATTTTGCGTTGATTATAACATCCAAAGCCTGACTGTAACTTTTATACGCTTGAGAATAAAAAAATGTGTTTAAGTTTAATTCGTGTTCTGCCTGTGCTATAATTTTTATGGATTGATACAGTTATCTAATTCCAACAGGAGAGTGACCGATGCTTATCATCAATGGAAAAGTGATCACCTGGGGTTCTGAAAATAAAGTCACCCCCGAGGGTTTGGGGATGCTGATCCGTGAGGGCGTGATTCAAAAGATCGCGCCACAAAAAGAACTGCTTAAGGATTACCCAGAGGAAGAACAACTGGATGCCGAGGGCCAATATGTGATGCCGGGCAATATCTGTGCTCACACTCATTTTTACGGCGCTTTTTCACGGGGTTTGGGGATCCCGGGTGAACCTGCCAGTACGTTTACAGAAATTCTGGAAAAACTTTGGTGGAACCTTGATAAAGCCCTGGACGAAGATGGCGTCCGCTATTCGGCATTGGTGTGCCTGGTGGATGCAATTAAACACGGTACCACCACATTAATTGACCACCATGCCTCGCCCAATGCAATTGAGGGTTCGTTGAATATTATTGCAGAGGCGGTAAACCAGGCTGGATTGCGGGCATCGCTGTGTTATGAAGTCACAGATCGGGATGGCGCTGAAAAATCGGAACAGGGGTTGCAGGAAAACTTGCGTTTTATTGAGCGCATACAAAAAAGAGACCCACAGGATGAAAACATACGGGCGCATTTTGGTTTGCATGCCGGCTTAACCCTCTCGGATAAAACTCTAGCCCGCGTCAACGAGCTTTGTCCTGCTGGGATTGGTTTTCATATCCATGTTGCTGAAGGGATGGCTGATCAAATTTTCAGCCTGGAAACCTCGGGAAAGCGGGTTGTACATCGGCTTGATCAATTTGGGATTTTGCGTCGGGAATCGATTCTCGTTCATGGTGTTCATCTGGACGAGGATGAGATTGCTCGACTGGCGGAAACGCAATCGTGGCTGACCCACCAACCGCGTTCAAATATGAATAATGCTGTTGGCGTGGCACCGATTGAGGATATGCTCAACGCTGGTGTGCGGGTTGGACTGGGAAATGATGGTTTTTCGCACACGATGTGGCAGGAATGGAAACAAGCTTACCTTTTGCACAAGCTCTCATATCGTGACCCGCGCCGAATGGACGGGTACACCATCACCCAAATCGCTGTTGAAAACAATGCTGCACTGGTGACCGAAGTGTTTGATGGCTTGCAGGTGGGTCAGATCTCTGAAGGCGCCGCGGCTGACCTGATCTTTGTTGATTATCACCCCTTTACACCGTTGACGGCCGGAAATCTTCCCTGGCATATCCTGTTTGGGTTCCAGGAGAGCATGGTCACAGCAACAATTGTCGCTGGGAAGCCTTTGATGTACCGCAGGCAATTATTAACCCTTGACGAAAGTGCGATTGCTGCCAGGGCTTTTGAAATTTCTTTAAACACTTGGAAACGATTTGAGGAGATAGCCGCTCAATAATCGTGTGCCAATTAATATTATTGAACAAGGAGAACATCATGGTAGAAGCAACAAAACAAATTTACACCCTCGGAATTATTGGTGGAACTGGTAATGAAGGTAAGGGTTTAGCTTTTCGATGGCTAAAAGCTGGGCATAAGGTAATTATTGGTTCACGGCAATTAGATAAAGCACAAAAAGCAGTTGAAGAACTGATTGAGTTTATGGGCAGTACCCCTGAGGGGTTGAGCGGTATGGAAAATCGTGCTGCTGCAGAAGCCTGTGATATTGCAGTGATCACCGTACCCTATGCGGGGCATAGGCCTACTCTGGAAGATCTAAAAGATGTTTTACAGGGAAAAATTGTAATTGATGTCGTGGTTCCGCTTGTACCGCCAAAAGTGTCTAAAGTGCAAATGCCAGCGGCCGGTTCTGCGGCACAAGAGGCGCAGGAGATCCTGGGGGACGGCTGCCAGGTTGTGGATGCATTTCAGAATATCTCTCATGAAAGGTTAATGGGCGAGGGCGATGCGGATTGTGACGTGTTGGTGTGCGGAAAGGGAAAAGCAGCCCGAGAAGTGGTGCTTGGACTTGTGGCAGATACTGGTTTGAAAGGATGGGATGCTGGCCCGATTGAAAACGCAGCGGTGGTGGAAGGTTTGACCTCAATTTTAATTGGGCTGAACAAACAACATAAGGGTAATGCTGCCGGTATTCGTGTTACAGGAATCGCGGACCAAGCATAAGATGAGTTTGAAACTGATTCCATTAGAAGGCTTCCCCCTGGTCGAGCCCGGGGATGATCTGGTTGATTTAATTTCAAAAGCTTTGGTGAATAACAATTTATCGTTGCAAGAGGATGATATCCTGGTGCTAGCACAAAAAATTGTTTCCAAAGCAGAAGATCGTTTGGTCAATCTGACAACGGTACAGCCTTCCGAGCTTGCCCTGGAGTATGCACATATTACAGGTAAAGACCCGCGGTTAATCGAATTGATCCTTTCTGAAAGCCAGGAGGTGGTGCGTGTTCGCAGGGGTTTGATTATTGTTGAGCACCGCCTGGGCTTTATCAGTGCCAATGCGGGGATCGATCATTCGAATGTCTCCGGCCCATGGGGAGAGGCTAATGATTGGGTTTTACTTTTGCCCAAGGACCCTGATGCTTCAGCGCTGCAGATTCGACAGCAATTGCAGATCCGTAACAAGTGTCGCCTGGGCGTCTTGATTATTGATTCACATGGGCGTGCCTGGCGAAACGGAACCATCGGGGCGACGATTGGTTTATCGGGGCTGCCAGGCTTGGTCGATTTGCGCGGTGAAGCGGACTTGTTTGATTATCGGTTGCAGGCCACGCTGGTGGCTGCCAGCGATGAATTGGCTGCCGGCGCATCCCTCATGATGGGACAAGCGCGTGAAGGCACGCCGGTGGTGCTGGCCAGAGGGTTCCCTTACCCATTGCGGGAGGGATCACTGGCTGAACTGATTCGACAAAAGGAATTTGACCTTTTTAGATGAGAATGCAATGTATGCAGTTATCAGCGAATTAGATCCACAGAGTTCGGCAGTTGTCAAAGACCTGTGGCACAGGCTGCGAGAAGCTTGTGGGTTGATGGCGGTTTATGAACTCCCAACACCGCACCTGACCTGGCTTGTTGCGGAAACACTGGATGTACACGCCATAGAAGCCAGTTTAGCCGCTCTATCCGCGGGCACCCATGCATTAGCCAGCTATGTCTTTGGGTTTGGAATTTTCTCCGGTGAGCGGCCAGTTTTTTACCTGTCGCTGGTTAAATCACAGGCGATGATGGATCTGCACAATGAAATCTGGCGACGATCAACCGGTTATTGTGATCAACTGAATAAATATTATTCGCCGCCCTACTGGCTGCCGCATATTACTTTGGCTATCAATGACATTACCAGGGAGAGCCTGGCTTGCGCTATGGAAGTAATCGCTTTTGAAGCCGTTGAAATACAGGTCTCTGTGAACAACCTGATTGTTGTTTCAACGAGTGATGATTCTGCGAGCACGACTTATAAGCAATTTCATTTTATTAATCAAGGGGGGAAACCATGAAAGTGGTGGCCTTGGCGGGCGGGGTGGGCGGTGCGAAACTGGTGGATGGTTTGGCAGCGTTGCTTTCGCCGGATGACTTCAGTGTGGTCGTCAATACTGGTGATGATTTTGACTATTGGGGCCTGAGAATTTGTCCAGATTTGGACACGGTATGTTACACCTTGGGCGGGCTGGCCAACCCGGAGGCAGGGTGGGGGCAAAAGGATGAAACCTGGGAAACCCTAAACGGCTTAAAAAGCATGGGTGGAGCAACCTGGTTCAAAATCGGTGACAAAGATTTGTTAACTCATCTGAGGCGCACCGAATTGCTGGCGGAACGGCGCTCACTTTCCTCTGTGACGCGTGAATTGTGCTCAACCTGGGGCGTGAACCACCTCGTATTCCCCATGAGTGACGATCCCGTGCGAACAATCGTCCACACGGCTGAACATGGTGCACTGGATTTTCAAAGATATTTCGTTCAATTTGCATATCAGCCGGTGGTGCGCTTGTTTGAATTTTGTGGGGCTGAAGTTGCTACACCTGCGCCTGGTGTACTGGACCAGATCGGTGCAGCTGACGTGGTAATTATCACTCCATCCAACCCTTTTGTAAGCATTGACCCGATCCTGGCGATCCCTGGGTATCGTCAAGCGCTGGAAGATAAAGTGGTCATTGCAGTGTCGCCGCTGGTGGGTGGTCAGGCGCTAAAAGGCCCTGCAGCTAAAATGTTCCATGAGCTGGGTGTTGAGCCTTCGGCTTCAGCAATTGCCAGCCATTATCGCGGTTTATTAAAGGGATTTATTTTTGATGTGCGTGACCAGACTGAATTGGAAAAAATTGAACGTTGGCGTATAATTGGGCTACTCACCAATATCATCATGCATGATTTTCAGGATCGGATTCGTTTTGCACATGAAGTATTGAAGTTTTGCGAATCGATCCTCATCAGGAGTAAATAAATTTATGAGCCTCTGGGCAATTGTTCCAGTCAAACCTTTACGACGCGGAAAATCACGTCTCTCGGAGATACTCTCGGAAGAGGAACGTGCCCGACTTAACCATTTCCTTTTTTTTCATACAATTGACATTTTATTAGAAGTTGAATCAATTTCTGAAATCCTGGTTATCAGCCGTGATTCAAATGTGCTCACCATGGCCCGCGATAAAGGCGTACGGACGGTGACGGAAAATGGTGCCCAAGAATTGAACAATGCGCTGCTCAGGGCATCGATATTTGCCCAAGTGTTTTCGAGTGAAGGCGTCCTCATTGTTCCAGCAGACTTGCCTTTGTTACGCCCGGTGGATGTAAGCGATTTTCTTGCGCTGCGCAAAGAACCGCCAACCATGGTTATCAGCCCGGATCGGCGCCGCATGGGAACAAATTTGATGTTGATTAATCCTGCGGATTTAATTAGTTTTTCCTTCGGAATGGAGTCTTTTGAACGGCATTGTTCTTTGGCCAAACAAAACGGTGCCGAGGTGATTGTTTACGAAAACTCACGTATTGCTTTGGATTTGGATATTCCTGAAGATTATGAAATCCTTCAGTCCAGTAATGCTTTGCCGGTATTAAATTAAACAACCAACCATTTAGATGAAAGGGAAAATAAGATGACCATCGAAAGGGTAGCCCTATATTTGCAAGACGCACACGATTTGCGGGATGGATTGGATTATGTGAAATACGCAGAAGCGCGTGGTTTTGAAGCTGTATGGCAAGCAGAAAGCCGCCTGGTGCGAGATGCTATCGTGCCGATGGCAGCCTACGCAGCGGTTACAGAAAAGATTCAAATTGGCTCAGGCGTGATTAATAACTGGACGCGAAATATCGGCTTATTGGCTTCGACCTTCCTGACACTGGACGATTTGGCACCGGACCGGATCATTTGCGGTATTGGCGCCTGGTGGGATCCTTTGGCTAAGAATGTGGGTATTGATCGGAAGAGCCCGATGATTGCGATGGAAGAAACGATTATCGTCCTTCGTCGGCTTTTGAACATGGAACGCGTATCCTTTGATGGTGAATATGTCCATGTCAATGAGATTGAGCTGGATGTCTTGCACGGTCGGCGCGAACCTCGAAATATTCCCATCATGATTGGGGCAACCGGCCCAAAAATGATGGAGTTGACCGGTCGTATCGCTGATGGTGTGGTTTTGAATTACTGCGTGCCGCCAGAATATAACGAACAGGCAATTGATGAACTCAAAAAAGGGTTGAAAGCCTCGGGGCGTACTTTAGATGACATGGACCGCCCACAATTGATTGTTTGTTCGGTAGATGAGGACGGTGAAAAAGCAATTGACACCAGCCGTGAATTGCTGACTCAATACCTGGCACAACAACCGCACATCGCAAAAGCCTCTGGTGTTTCAATGGAGATTGTGCATGAAATCCAGTCGATACTGGGCTGGCCGGCCACTCATGAGCAAATCCAGCAAGCGAAACATTTGGTGCCCGATGACCTGATTCACCGCATTACAGCCAGTGGAACACCGGACGAAGCGCGGGCAAAGGTGCAGGAATACCTCAATAACGGCGCAACCTGCCCGATACTCTACCCGGTTGGCGGTAATGTCAAGGTTTTGATTGATACCTTTGCCACAAAATGAAACAGAAAGAAAAACAACCAGGCTCTAAAACTTGCTTTATCTGCGGCAAGGAGAACCTGGTCGGGCTGAAACTTGACTTTTACACTCTTGAACCCGGGGTGGTGTGTTCGCGGGTAAATATCCCTGAACATTATACGGGTTACCCGGGGACAATTCATGGTGGCATCGTTGCTGCTATTTTGGATGAATGTGGCGGTCGGGCTCAAATGGCAGAGCCCAATCGTTTCACGGTCACAGCCCAATTGAATGTGCGCTATCGCCTACCGGTTCCATCACTAACCGATCTGGTCGTTTTCGGCAGGGCGGGAAAACGTCGTGGACGGATTTCCTTTGCCCACAGCGAGATTCAAACTCAGGACGGAAAAATTTTAGCTGAAGCGGAGCTGGTGCTGGTGGATATACCTGAATCTCAGATTGCGGATGTGGATTTGGAAGAAATGGGTTGGTGTGTTTATCCTGATGAGGAGGCAGAATGATTGGTGAATATTTCAGACCAAAATCAATTGAAGAAGCATTGCAATTATTAACCGAGACTGGCAAAATTCGAAAGCCATTGGGCGGCGGTACCAGCCTGAGCCGTCAAAGGGATGGTGACTTTGATGTGGTCGACCTGCAGACGGTTGGCCTGGACCGAATTGGAGAGGATCATCAAAACCTTATTGTAGGGGCAATGGTTCGCCTGGATACGTTACTGGCGCATCCCGGGGCTGACTCCGAAATTAAACATGCCATTCGGATTGATGCTTCAGAAAACACTCGAAATATAGCAACCGTAGGCGGGTGGCTGATGAGTGGCGATGGACGTTCACTGCTGACGACGACATTGTTGGCTTTGGATGCGAATTTATCTTGGGCGCCAGGTACAGAAAAAATCCGTTTAGGCGATTGGCTGCCTCTACGAGCGCAAAACCAGCCTGGTGTGTTGTTAACTGAAATTGCCTGGCACACAGGTACAAAGCTTGTTTTTGAATATGTGGCGCGTTCGCCAAAAGACCGCCCGATTTTAATTGTTGCTTTAGCGCAATGGGGTTCTGGAAGAACACGGGTGGCATTGGGCGGGTTTGGTTCTGTGCCGATTGTTGCCATGGATGGTATGAGCGCCGACGGTGTGGATATTGCCAGCCGGGATGCTTATTTTGAAGCCGAAGACCAGTGGGCATCGGCTGAATACCGACGTGAGGTGGCCGCAAAACTCGCCTTACGCTGTGCAGTACGCTTGAACGCGATCAAAGAAAGTGAGGCCTGAGATGAAAGTGATATTGAATATTAATCATCAAGAGTACCCCCTGAACGTACCTGCAGGCGAGCGCTTACTTGAGACGCTGCGCCGGCTTGGCTTTTTCAGCGTTAAATATGGCGGCTGTGAAAAAGGAGAATGCGGCGCATGTGCCGTGCTTTTTGACGAAAAACCGGTGAATAGCTGTACGATGTTGACTGCTCAGGCAGAAGGTCACATGATCCAGACCGTAGAAAGCCTGGGTGAACACCCGAAACAAGGCTGGAAGCATACAGAAGGTTTGCACATTATCCAGCAGGCTTTTGTAGATACCGGCGCAATCCAGTGCGGTTACTGCACACCAGCCATGGTGTTGGTTGCCAAAGCGTTGTTGGATAAGACCCCTTCTCCTTCTGAAGAAGAGGTCCGTGATGCACTATCAGGCGTCTTGTGTCGCTGTACAGGCTATTTAAAGCCCGTTCAAGCTGTGATGCGCGCTGCAGCGATTATACGCGGTGAACATGTGCCTCCCATTGATGAGCCCTTTGATATTGGCGACTTCTTGGTTTTTGACGCCAAATCTGATGATGATGGGACCCCTGCCGAACCGAGGGGTGGAACCATGACCGAAACGAAAGTCTTTCCAAGGCTGAAGGTGGTTGAAGGTCGTTCACCAATGAAGACGGTTGGCCACGCAGAACCAAAGGTGGATGCAGTTAAACTGGTCCAAGGGAAGCCTGCCTTTACAGCAGACTTTGAAAGGCGTGGAATGCTGGTGGCTAAGGTTTTGCATAGCCCGCATGCCCACGCGCTGATTAAACAGATTGACACTTCTGCTGCGGAAGCTTTGCCCGGTGTGGCCGCTGTATTAACCTGGAAGGATTTGCCTCGGGTGGCTTATTCAACCGCTGGACAGTCGCACCCGATTCCTGGCCCCTTAGACATGTTTTCGTTGGATAAAAAAGTCCGCTTTGTGGGGGACCGGGTGGCTTTTGTTGCTGCTGAAACGATAGAAATCGCCGAGGCGGCGCTTAAATTAATCCATGTAGACTATGAAATACTGCCCGCGCTTATCGACCCAACCCAATCGATGGATGAAGGTGCACCCATTATCCACGATGAAGACGAATATGTGAACTTTGTCGATTCAGATCCATCACGCAACCTGGCTGCGGAAATCCGTGTGGATATCGGCGACGTTGAGCAGGGTTTTGCTGAGGCAGACCGTATCTTTGAGGCGGAATATATTGTGCCCAAAGTTCAGCAAGCGCATATTGAACCGCATGTGGTGATTACATACTGGGATGAAGATGACCGCCTGGTGATCCAAACCAGCACACAAGTTCCCTTCCACGTGCGACGACAGCTTGCCCCCGTGCTTGACCTGCCGGTCAAACGCATTCGGGTCATTAAACCGCGCATTGGGGGCGGTTTTGGCGGTAAGCAGGAAGTTCAGATTGAAGATGTAGCTGCTCATCTGACCATTGCCACCGGGCGCCCAGTCATTTACGAGATGACGCGTGAAGAAGAATTTATCGCTTCAAGGGCGCGACATCCCATGCGCATTCGGCTGAAGACAGGTGTGAAGCACGACGGCACGATTACAGCAAATGAAATGTACGCCCTGAGTGACACGGGTGCCTATGGATGCCACGCCCTGACTGTGGCAGGTAATACCGGGCATAAAGCTATGGCGCTTTATGTTGGCGACGGCGCCTATCGCCAGCAACCCAATATCCGGTTTTATAGCGATGTTGTGTATACCAATACGCCACCCTCGGGTGCATTTCGCGGTTACGGCGTGCCCCAGGGGTTTTGGCCGGTCGAGCGCCATATGGAGACAATTTCCAGGGCTTTGGACATGGACCCCATTGCCTTCCGATTGAAGAATGCGCTCAGACCTGGAGAATTGCACCCCTTCAGTACCGCCTGGAGTGAAGGACGTGAACCAAAACCTGAGATTGTCTACACCATGGGCCTGGAAGAATGCGTTAACCAGGGAAGAATGGCGATTGCGTGGGACCATAAGTTTGGTAACCCGGAATGGCGTAAGGTTCCTGGCAGTGAGCATCTGCGCAAGGGCATTGGCGTTGCCATGGTGATGCAGGGAACCGCAATCCCCTATTTGGATATGGGCGGTGCCAGTATCAAGATGAATGACGACGGTTCATTTAACTTGCTGGTGGGCGCCACAGATTTGGGCACCGGTTCAGATACGGTGCTGGGCCAAATGGCTGCTGAAACCCTGGGTGTACCATTAGAAGACATCCTGGTATATTCATCGGACACAGATTTTACGCCTTTTGATAAAGGCGCCTACGCTTCGAGTACAACCTATATTTCTGGCGCGGCTGTTTGCAAGGCTGCCGACAAAGTTGCCGAACAAGTGCGCGAACGGGCTGCCTTAATGTTTGCCGAAAAAGATTATCAGGTAGACCCAGATGAGATCATCCTTGAGGATCGAAAAGCAATTGCCCCATCGGGAGATGCTTTCAGTTTTGAAGAAATTGGGCTGCATGCACTGCATGAAACCGATCAAGTACAAATTATGGCTGTTGCCTCGCACGTTTCGCCCGTGGCACCGCCGCCGTTTGCTGCCCAGTTTGCCGAGGTAACCGTCGATACTGTAAGCGGTATGGTTACGGTTGATAAACTGGTCATGGCTGTTGATGGTGGTGTGATCATCAACCCGATTACAGCCTCCGGTCAGGTTGAGGGCGGGATGGCCCAGGCGTTGGGCTATGCGGTCAGTGAAGAAATGGTGTACGATGAGCTTGGTCACGCTAGAGAACGTGACCTTGTGGACTATCATATTTTTCGGGCGGATGAAATGCCTGAGCTAACGACCATCTTCGTAGAGACTTACGAACATTCTCACCCCTTTGGCGCCAAAGCGGTTGCAGAAATCCCTTTGGATGGGGTAGCGCCGGCTGTTGGCAATGCGATTTTAGACGCCTGTGGTGTTTCATTGCACGAGATACCGGCTTTACCGGAGAAAATTTGGAAAGTATTAACAACATCCAATGAAAAATAAAAAGATTGAGGTTTACAGACCAATAATTCCAAATAAATGTGACCTGTTGTAAAATATCTAGGTGTTTGTGGACAATGGTGTCCTCTGGAGATTTAACTCACCTGCCTTACCGCTGGTTGCCTAGCGGTGGATGCTTAGCGCAAGATCTGGGCGCGAAGAAAAATTAATTGACACCAATTGCTTTAGGTTTGTTTGAGGATTCACAATGAAAATTTTTAACCTGTTAAACGAGGCATTGGATGGGGGGGAAGCTGTTGTTTTGTGTACGATCGTGAACACCAAGGGGTCCACACCGCGGCAAGCTGGTGCGAAAATGCTGGTTTACAGCGATGGTCGTTTTGAGGGCACGATTGGTGGCGGCGAGGTTGAAAACCGGGTTCATACTGAAGCAATGACATCGTTTAAGGATGGGAAAACGCGGTTTTTAACCTATGATCTGGTCGACCCGGAAAAAGGTGATGCAGGTCTATGCGGTGGGGTTGTAACGGTCTTCATTGAGCCGTTTCTCGAATTGCCAACCGTTGTGGTTGTCGGAGCCGGGCATGTTGGCCAGCCTATTGTCCATCTTGCAAAGTGGCTTGGGTTTCGCGTCGTGTTAAGTGACGATCGAGTTGAACTCTGCACCCCGGAGAGGACACCAGGGGCCGACCTTTACTTGCCAATCCCTATGCACCAGATCCCGGAGCAACTGTCGCTGAACAATCGCACTTACCTGGTGTTGGTCACCCGGGGTTCGGAGGTCGATGTCGAGGGATTGCCCGCGCTTTTAGAGACAGATGTACCTTATATCGGCCTGATCGGTTCAAAACGGCGCTGGGCGCACACCCAGGAAAAATTAATTGAAAAAGGGGTTACAAGTGAAGCCTTGGCGAGGATTAAATCGCCAATTGGGCTGTTTATACATGCAGAAACACCCAATGAAATTGCGATAAGCGTTCTGGCTGAAATCATCGCTCATTACAACCAGATGAAAAAACATTTTCAAAGGGCAGAATTTGGAGATTGAAGCGTATGTGGAAAAAATACATTTTAGCAGATTCAATTGAGGATGCCGTTAGGAAGTTAGCAGAGGAAGGAAATTCGGCACGAATTATCGCCGGTGGCACCGATTTGATCCTCGAATTGGAACGCGGTGTTCGTCAGGGTGTTAATACCATTATCGATATTACAAAAATCCCTGGTTTATTAGATGAAATTGTCGAAGATGAAGCGGGTTTGATCCACATTGGCCCGCTGGTAACGCATAACCACGTCTTGGCCTCACCGCTTATACGAGAAAAAGCCTTTGCTCTTTTGCAGGCCAGTTGGGAAATTGGTTCGCCCCAAATCCGTAATCGCGGTACGGTGGTTGGTAATTTGGTAACAGCATCACCTGCGAACGATGCCATCAGTCCCCTGATGGCGTTGGGGGCGACGCTCAAGCTGGTTTCAACGCGTGGCGAACGATTTGTACCTCTGGCTGATTTTTATACCGGTGTGCGCAAAACCGTGATGAATAACGATGAAATTATTATTGATGTATTTTTCCCGGCGCTTGACGCTCACCAGGAATCGTTTTTTATTAAAACAGCGTTGCGCAAAGCCCAGGCAATCTCTGTGATTAATATCAGTGTTTTGCTTTCATTTCAAGAGGAATTGATCGAAAGCGCCCAAATTACACTGGGGGCAGCCGCACCAACAATTATCCATGCCGAGGAGGCAGAGACTTTCCTTGTTGGCAAAGAGCTTACCGAAGCAGTTATCAAAGATGCAGTTAAATTGGTGACCAGGGCAGCACATCCTATTTCGGATGTGCGCGGCTCAGCTGATTACAGAGCTTATATGATGGGTGTGATCGCAAAACGAGCATTGACCGCCGTAAAAGATGGCGTTGATAAAACACTAATCCCAAGTGAGCCAATCTTGCTCATGGGAATGGGGACAAACACCCAAAAGCCGAAACTGCCCTGGACGGGTGAGGAGATTCATACCTGGATCAATGGTAAGGAATTCCGTTTTACAACTGGTTTTGAAAAAACATTGCTGAATTTAATTCGCGACGAAGCCGGATTAACCGGCACAAAAGAGGGGTGTGCCGAAGGTGAATGCGGCGCCTGCACCGTTTATCTGGATGGCAGGGCGGTGATGAGTTGTCTGGTGCCGGCACCCCGAGCGCACGGCGCTGAGATTGTGACCATTGAAGGCATGAGCGATGGTGAAACTTTACACCCGGTTCAGGAGGCCTTTATTGAACACGGTGCAGTCCAATGCGGATTTTGTACGCCGGGGTTTGTGATGGCCGCGGCCAAACTTCTTGAAGAGCGAGAGACACCGACACAAGCGGAGATTCGACAGGCGATCACTGGAAACCTGTGCCGCTGTACCGGTTATTATAAGATCGTCGAAGCGATTGAAAGTGCCAGCCATCTGAAGCACGGTAACGATGGGGCTTAAAGGCGAATAGGAGCAATCATGGTAACAATTGGTAAATCTGTAATCCGTGTTGACGTCAAAGATAAGGTAAAGGGCAAGGCGCTTTACCCCGCCGATATTAATCTGCCAGACCAGACCTATATGAAGATCTTATTTTCTGGGCGCCCTCATGCAGTGATCAGAGCGATTGATACAACTGCAGCGGAGGCGGTCCCCGGTGTTTTGGCTGTATTAACCGCGAAAGATGTACCCGTGAATGAATACGGTCTGGGCACGAATGACCAGCCGGTTTTATGCGGGCCGGGCTCATCCAAACCCTTTGCAGACCGCGTGCGATATGTCGGTGATAATGTGGCTCTGGTTGTGGCTGAAACAGAGCAAATTGCGGCTGAGGCATGTCAGAAAATCACTGTCGATTATGAAGACCTGCCACTGGTTGATTCAATAGAATCTGCTTTAAAAGATGATCCAGTTTTGTTGCATCCCGATCGTGATTCGAACATCTTCCTCCAGTACCAGATCCAGCACGGCGATGTGGAATCTGCTTTTCGTGATTGTGATGTCATTGTTGAAGGCGAATATCGCACCCCGATGCAGGAACATGCTTACCTTCAACCAGAGGCCGGGATCAGCTATATTGATGAAGAAGGACGGGTGACGGTTGTGGTGGCCGGTCAGTGGACTCATGAAGACCGCAAACAGATTGCACATGCCCTGGATCTTCCCATAGAGCAGGTACGGGTGATCTACCCGGCTATTGGCGGTGCATTTGGCGGTCGCGAAGATATGTCAGTACAGATTGTGCTGGCTTTGGCTGCCAAACACCTTCAGGATCGTGAGATCAGTCGGCCGGTGAAGATTGTCTGGAGCCGGGAAGAATCCATCATCGGGCATCATAAACGTCACGCTTATAAATTGGTGGCAAAATGGGGCGCCACCAGCGATGGAAGAATTATAGCCGCGCAGGTCGATGTGACTGCGGATGGTGGTGCATATGTGTACACTTCTAACAAGGTGCTCGGCAATGCGACTTTGATGAGCGTTGGCCCTTATGAGATTCCAAATGTACTCGTAAATTCACGAGCCGTTTATACCAATAACGTACCAGCAGGTGCTTTCCGCGGCTTTGGAGGACCACAAGGCGCGTTCGAAGCAGAAATGCAAGTTAATCGCCTGGCTGAAGCATTGAGAATGGATCCGGTTGAACTGCGCATGCGAAACCTTATTGAAGACGATTCGATTTTATGTACCAATATTAAACCGCCCAAGGGCGTGACGATCAAACCGGTCGTTGAAGCCTGCGCGGTGAAGGCTGGATGGGAAAAAACCGGTGAAGGCTGGCAAACACCCCCGAAAATGGCATCCGTCAAACATATTAAGCGCGGCCGGGGCATGGCCTGTGCTTTTAAAAATATAGGCTTTTCTTTTGGGGCGAAAGAAACCTGCCATGCAAAGATTGAACTACACGGTGAAACTGAAATCGAGCGGGTTGTGTTGTACCACGCTGCCGCCGAGGTCGGCCAGGGTACGCATACAGTTGTAAACCAGTTTGCTGCAGAAACCCTGAGGGTGCCCTACGAGATGATTGAAAATGTTTTCTCAGATACGGCGTTAACTGGCGATGCGGGCAGCGTTTCAGCTTCTCGCATGACCTTTATGGCAGGTAATGCTGTTATTGGTGCAGCTAAGCTGGCTAAGGAAAAATGGGTTGCAGGAGAACGACCAGCAATCGGTGAATATGTTTATCGAGCGCCAGCCACGACGCCTTTGGCGCCGATCACTGGTGAAGGTGACCCGAATATTTCTTATGGGTATGTGTCAGATGTAGTTGAGCTGGAAGTTGACACAGAAACCGGCGAAGTGCACTTGTTGAAAATCTATTGTGCGGATGACGTCGGGAAGGCAATTAACCCAGTTCAGGTTGTGGGTCAGATTGAAGGTGCGTTGGTACAGGCTGCAGGATACGTGATTTTGGAAAACTTCATCCAAAAAGATGGATATGTTCAGACCAGTTTGCTCTCAAATTACTTAATCCCAACCGTTTTGGACATCCCGGATGAAATTGACTCAATAGTCCTTGAATATGCAGAACCCAATGGGCCATACGGGGCACGAGGTATGGCTGAGATGCCTCTTTTACCCCTGGCACCAGCAGTGATGCACGCGCTCTACGATGCGACCGGGGTTTGGTTCAACGAATTCCCGCTTACGCCGGAAAGGGTGCTGCGGGGATTAGGGAAAATTAAATGAAACCCTTTGCGCTTATTTGGGGTGGCGGTGACCTTGCCAGCGGGGTTGTTTTACGCTTGCATCGGGTCGGTATCCCTCTTTTAGTGATTGAAACCGCGCATCCCATGGCAGTACGGCGTTCAGTTGCGTTCGCTCAGGCAGTTTACGATGGTGAAACTACAATCGAGAGCATCACCGGGCGCTTAATCTCCTCCCCGGCGGCGATGCCCTCATGCTGGAATGAAGGCATCGTCCCGGTAATCGTTGACCCCGAATTGAGATTGCTTTCAGAAAGTAAACCTTTGGTGATTGTTGATTGCCGAATGCGAAAACGGTTTACCCCCCTGTCGTTGACGATTGCTGACCTTGTGGTTGGATTGGGCCCAGGCTTCATCGCTGGTGAAAATTGCCATGTCGCCATTGAGACCAATCGCGGGCATTTTCTTGGCCGGGCTTACTGGCAGGGGAGCCCGGAGCCGAGCACTGGCATCCCGATGAAGGTGGGGAACTATGACCGGGAACGGGTCTTGTATGCCCCCGTGGAGGGGCGTGTACAAACCTTGACTAACTTTGGCGACAGGGTTAAGGCTGGCGAACCGGTGCTGAAGGTGGCCGATCAGGAGGTTAGCGCGCCTTTTGAGGGCCTTGTGCGCGGCCTGCTTCACCCGGGAATTTGGGTGGAGCAAGGAACAAAGGTGGGCGACATCGACCCGAGGCTGGAAGATTTTCGTTGTTGGACGGTTTCAGATAAAACCCTGGCGATTGGCGGCGGGGTGTTAGAAGCGCTATTAACCCGGCCAGAGATCCGGGCCGCCTTGTGGGGAACATAGCAGCGCATGCAATTTGCACAGGCACTTGGGCTGAAAGATGCAGACACGATTGCCTTTGTGGGCGCCGGTGGGAAAACCAGTGCCATGGCTGCCCTTGCCAAAGAACTGTCTGCCCCTGTGGTGATGACCACGACCACGCACCTGGGGCGCTGGCAGACGGGAATCGCTCAGAAACATCTTATCCTTTCATCGCGAGATAAGGTGAACAAAAGCGAGATTGCAAACACAAACACGCTTTTAGTCACCGGTGTGCTTGATGAGCATGACCGTTGGGGGAGCTTGAGCCCGGAAACGCTTGAAACCCTGGCACAGGTTTGCCGCGAGTGTGAAGCGTTTTTGTTGATCGAAGCGGATGGCGCTCGCCAGCGCCTGATTAAGGCACCAGCAGACTATGAGCCCGTCATTCCCGATTGGGTTGCGCATGTGGTTGTCCTGGCTGGGTTGGGCGGATTGGGCAAACCTTTGAACGATGATTCTGTCCACAGGCCAGCGGTGTTTTCTCAAATCACTGGCCTGGGTTTAGGTGAGGCCATCCGAGTTGAACATGTGGAGCAGTTATTATCATCGACAATTGGGGGGCTTAAAGGGATCCCCAATGGCGCGCGCCGAACACTGTTTTTAAACCAGGCAGAAGATGCAATTAGGCAAGCCCAGGGAGCCAGATTAGCGCATGCGCTGGAAGGTGTGTACCACAGGGTGTTGATCGGCTCGTTAATGCAGCCCGAGCCGGAAGGGCCAATCTTCAGCGCACATAGCCGAACGGCTGGGATTATCCTCGCGGCTGGGGGAAGTGAACGTTTGGGCGAACCCAAACAGCTTTTAGCATGGCGCGGTAGGCCATTTGTAGCTCAGGTGGCTGAAACTGCACTTGTGGCTGGGTTAGACCCGGTGATTGTGGTCACCGGTGCTTACCAACCTGAGGTTGAAACCGCTCTTGTGAACCTGCCGGTGCAGTGTGTGTTTAATCCCGATTGGGCATCGGGGCAGGCTTCATCGTTAAAAGCCGGCTTGGAAACCTTGCCCGATGATTGCGACCGGGCGCTGTTTTTACTCAGCGATCAGCCACAAATAACGGTACCTATGGTACGGCAATTGATCGAACGTCACAATACTGTGCGCGGGCCAATCACTGCCCCGATGACCCGGGAGCGCAGGGGAAACCCGGTGCTGTTTGCAAGAGAAACCTTTGGCGCGTTAGAAAAGGTTCGTGGTGACCAGGGCGGGAGAGCCGTATTTAACGCCTTTAAAGTGGATTACCTTCCGTGGGTTGATGAGCGTGCCTTGCTGGATGTTGATCGGGAAAGTGACCTGAAAAACCTGACCGAGTATTTTTTTGTTGACGAGGTCGATTAATTAACTGCTTACGCGCGCCTTAAAGCAAAGCTCTTAAAAATTTTTACAAAAACAACTTGTCGTATTGGCCGATATTAAGAGTCTGCCCTCTTGATTGGTATTAATGACCACAACTGGGTAAAATTGTTCTGGTTTAAGTTGTTTGGATATGAATTCCCCGGATGATGTGGGTTTCACCCGGATCATATTGACAAAACAAGCTTGATTCAACGAGAAATTTTATAACGTTTGAGAGGATGAATACCCATGACACAAGTAACAGAAGGTGCTATTTTAAAAGCACTCAGCCAGGTGCAGGACCCGGAATTGCAACGAGACCTGGTTTCTTTAAACATGATTAAGAATATCAAAATTGACGGCAGCAAGGTGGCGCTGACTGTTGAACTAACCACGCCGGCCTGCCCGCTGAAGCAGCAAATTCAACGAGATGTCGAGCAGGCCGTTCTGGCGGTGGCGGGTGTGGATGCGGTGGATATCACCATGGGCGCCAGGGTGCCCGAAGATAAGAAGATCACGGACATGGCGATTAAGAACATCATTGCTGTGGGGTCGGGCAAGGGCGGCGTTGGCAAGTCCACCGTGGCGGTAAACCTGGCTGTGGCCCTGGTGCAATGTGGCGCAAAGGTTGGCCTGCTGGATGCTGACATTTATGGGCCGAATGTGCCCATGATGATGGGCGTGCATACCCTGCCTCCTACGCCGCAGGACATGAAAATTCAGCCCGCAGAGGCCTTTGGAGTGAAGGTGATGTCGATTGGCTTTATGGTTGGTGAAGGGCAGCCCCTGATCTGGCGCGGCCCACTGTTGCACTCTGCGATCAAACAGTTTTTGCAGGATGTGGATTGGGGTGAACTGGATTACCTGATTGTTGACCTGCCACCGGGAACGGGCGATGTGCAGCTTTCGTTAGTGCAGACCGTGCCGATTAGCGGTGGCGTGATTGTCACCACACCGCAACAGGTCTCCTTTGATGATGCTGCCCGGGCCGTCTCGATGTTTAAAAAGATGGACGTGCCGATTTTAGGAATTGTTGAGAATATGAGCTACTTGCAACTTGAAGACGGCTCTTTACGACGTTTATTTGGCGAAGGCGGCGGTGAACAACTGGCTGGCATGGCTGGCGCACCTTTGCTGGCAAATATTCCCATCGAAGAAAGTATCCGGGAGGGCGGTGACCAGGGTTCACCTGTGGTCGTTGGAGACCCCAATTCGCCCAGTGCAAAGACGCTTTTGGGCTTGGCGATGTCGGTTGCTGCACGCATGAGCATGATTGTGCTTGGATAGAGCCTGCTTTAATTGCAAAAGCTACTGTGATATAATTTTTAGATATGAGCGAACCTTTTATCATCGGTGTTCAATTCGAGCAAGTGGGGAAAAATTATTATTTTGACGCGTCCCGTCACCCCAATTTAAAGCCTGGTGACCCGGTTGTCGTTCGAACCAGCCGTGGTCTTCAGCTGGCAAACATCACCCAGGTGAATTTGACCGTAGATGCGCTGGAGTTGAACGGCTTTAAAGCGGTTGAGCGCCCCGCTACCCCCCAAGACTTATTGCAGCGGAAAGCATTGGTCATCAGGGAAAAGGAAATCGTTGAAGAAATTCGCGCACATTTAGTAGAGCAGGATTTGGGTGGGGTTAAGGTCCTGTCGGCAGAATTTTCCCTGGGCGGTGATCGCCTGTTTGTGCTCATCAACGCTGAACCGCCGGTGAACTTGAACGCAAAACGGCTGCAGCAAGCGATTAAGCAGATGGTTAAGGATGCTGATGTTGATTTACGCCAGGTTGGACCGCGAGATGCAGCAAAACTGATCAGGGGCATTGGGGCTTGCGGACTGGAATTACGCTGCTGTTCGAGATTTCTGACAGAGTTCTCTTCGATCTCTATTCGTATGTCTAAAGCCCAGGATATTTCGTTAACGCCTTCCGAGATCACGGGTATGTGTGGTCGATTGCGGTGTTGTTTGATTTATGAATATGACCAGTATGTGGAAGCGATCAAGACTCTGCCTAAACGAAAAAAGAAAGTATTCACACCCGCGGGCGAGGGCAAGGTAGTGCAGATTTTGCCCATGCGTCAGTCGGTGATTGTGGATATCCCTACAATCGGCCCCCGTGAATTCACAAAAGAGCAGCTTGATTGGGCTAAACGCATTGCCGAAGGCGAACAGGTTGAAGCGCTGCCCGAGGAACCATTAGAAGTTGAACCGCCTGTCAGCCGACCCGAAGACCAGGTTGTTGCGCCTGAAACGCAAGAGGCTAAACGCGAAAAGAAAAAGCGCACCTCAAGACCCAGGCGTGGCCAGAGACCTCGCCGCTCTGGGGGCCAGAAAAAATAATACGATCGTTTAGCATCAAAGGATCATTGTGCCATGAAAACGATTGAAAACTGGGGAACGACCAAAGAAATTCTCGTAATTCTGGCACACCCCGATGACCCGGAATTTTTTCTGGGCGGCACGCTTGCCCGGTGGATTAAAGCAGGGCACCGAGTGCGCTATGTGTTATTGACCAAAGGCGATAAGGGTGCTAAAGACCCGCAATTAACAGCCTGCGCGATCGCCAAAATCCGTGTTGAAGAACAAAACAAAGCAGCCAGATTCCTGGGGGTGACCTCGGTTGATTATCTGGATTATGAGGACGGGTATGTGACCCCGGATCTTGAACTGCGCAAGCATGTCGTGCGTTTTATCCGTCAGTACCGTCCGCACATTCTGGTCACCTGTGATCCGGAGAACCTGTTTCCCAGCCAGCAGTATATTAACCACCCTGACCACCGGGCTGCCGGACAGGTGGTGATTGACGCGGTCTTTCCAGCGGCGGGAAACCGATTTTTCTTTCCCGAACTGATTGCAGAGGGCTTTGAGCCCCACGAGGTGGAAGAGGTGTGGATGAGCTTGACCAATGAACCGGACGTCTGTTTGGATGTGACGGAACATTGGGATAAAAAGCTGCAGGCGTTGAAATTGCACGCTTCTCAAATTGGAGATCCGCGCGCCTTTGAGCAACGGATGCTTGAACGGGTGCATAATAATACCGGTGAAGACTTTATCGTCAAAGAACAATTTCGGCGAATTATTTTCAGGAGGACTTCAGAATGACATTACTCGAACGTGCCTTTGCCCTACGCGATGAAACGATTGCCAGGCGGCGTGATTTTCACCAACACCCGGAGCTGGCTTTTAACGAGGTACGCACCGCCCAAATTGTGGCGGATGAACTGCGGAACCTGGGGTTGGAGGTGACCACCGGCATTGCTGAAACCGGCGTGATTGGTTTATTGCACGGCGCAGCAAAGACTCCGGTATTGGGTTTGCGCTTTGATATGGATGCGCTGCCAATCCAGGAGGAGACTGGCGCCTCGTATGCATCTCTGGTGCCGGGGAAGATGCACGCCTGCGGGCATGATTGTCACACCGCGGTGGGGCTGAGCGTGGCCAAGCTGTTGGCAGAGAAGAAAGATGAACTACAAGGAACGATCAAGTTTATTTTTCAACCAGCCGAGGAGATGGACGGCGGCGCAGCGCGCATGATCGCAGAGGGGGCGCTGGAAAACCCGTCACTTGATTATATTTTGGGCCTTCATGTATGGAACGAATTGCAATTAGGCTGGTATGGGCTCACGCCCGGGCCTACGATGGCCGCTTCTGAGATTTTTAATGTGAAATTAAGTGGTAAGGGCGGGCACGGCGCCCAGCCCCACGTGACGCGAGACCCGATCCTGGCGGCGGCGCATATTATCACTGCGTTGCAATCGATTGTCTCTCGCAATATTAACCCGTTAGATACTGCTGTGGTCTCGGTCTGCCAGGTTGAGGCAGGAACCGCCAATAACATCATCCCACAGGAGGCCCTCCTCACCGGGACGCTGCGCGCCTTCAAGCCCGAAGTGATGACAACTGTGATTGAACGGTTTAAAACCATCATCACCGAGATTGCCGGAACCATGGGCTGCCAGGCTGAGATTGAACTGATCAAGGTGACGGAACCCGTGATTAATGACCCTGTGTTGGCCGAACTGATGACGGAAGTTGTTTTAGAGCTTCAGCCGGATGCAAAAATTAAGACGGATTTGCAAACTATGGGAGGTGAAGATTTTTCGCTGATGATGCAAAAGGCGCCGGGTTGCTTCATGATGGTGGGGTCGGCCAATCCTGCGCGTGACTTAGATTACGGGCATCATCACCCGAAATTTGATGTGGATGAGGCTTGTCTGCCCTATGCCGTGGCGGTCATGGCCCAGAGCGCGTTGCGAGTTTTGGAGCAGCGCCCAAAATAAGCCTGTACGCCACCTGGCGCGTGTTTTTATAGTGAATACGGGTATGCCTTAAGAAGGCAGTTTCTAAGGCTTGCTTTTCTAATCGATTAAAGGCGAGAGGAACGTATTATTTATAGTTGTTTGCCCCGATTTTTATTAAATGCAATATAATTAACAGGGTATACACCTGAGCGAATCTATTTTGCATCTATTGTTGATTGGCTGCTTTCTTTGTATACTTTTAACGGACGAACATATTGACGAACATGATTGATCTACAATGTAGAAAATGGAGGAACTATGAGTGATATTTTAGACCAAGTAACCGGGCAACAGGATTTCCTGACAAAGATCCTGGCCAAGATCCCGGGCTTCAAAGGCTATATCGAACGCAACGACCGACGGATGTCGGACAAGCTGTTGCGTGAGAAAATCGCCAATGAATTTGATGCCCTGAACCAGCGAGTCTCGAGTTTGCAGCGTGAACTGGTTGACCAGGGTATACTTTCAGCAGTGGGCAGCCTGGAAAACGCCTCAATTAAACTGCGCCAATTCTCCGACCGGGTTCGCACGGCGTCGTATGGTTATTCTGGCGTTTTTGACGCGATCAAGATCAACGAAGAGCAGTTGGGCCAGGTGTACCAGTACGATTATGAGCTGCTGGAACTTGCTGATGGCGTGCGTTCTGCGATTGACAACGTGGAAACCTCAATTGGCGAAGAGGGCCTGGACGCAGCCATTCGCCATTTGACCACTGTCAGCCAGCAATGTGTAGATGCTTTCAACAAGCGTACAGAAGTGATGCAGGGCATCGCCGATTAGCCGCAACTGCTTTGTTTGAAATTTGTTGAGATTAGAAATTGGAGTGAACGAATATGGCTAGAATTTTTGATGTAGTTGAATATCCCAAGGAAATGACGGATGAGATTGTGCACCGCTTCCCGGAGACCGGCGTTGCTGACCTGCGGATTGGTTCACAGGTCATTGTGCGCGAATCGCAAAATGTGGTTTTCATGCGTGATGGGCGCGCCCTGGATGTATTCGGTCCGGGTCGTCACACGATTGCCACGGCGAACATCCCCGGGCTTGTTGGCCTGATTGGCAAAGCCTTTGGCGATCGAACGCCCTTTACTGCTGAAGTATTTTATATTTCGATGCGTGAATTTGCCGACCTGAAATGGGGTACGCCGCAACCGATTATCGTGCGCAACCCCGGTGTGGGCCTGGGCGTTGCTTTGTTGCAGGGTTTTGGCACCTATAGCTTCCAGGTAGCGGATCCGCAGCAGTTTGTAACCCAGATTGTTGGCGCACAGGGAATGTACCGCACCAGCGATATTGAGAACCGCTTGCGGGTGATGTTGCTGGCGAAGTTGACCGATCTGTTGGGAGAAACCACAGCCACGAGCAATGTGCTTGAGCTGATTGGGTTGACCAATGAGCTTTCAGCCGGTGTGCGCGCCAAAGCCCAGGATGACTTCCTGGCGATTGGGCTTGAGCTGAAATCTTTTTACATTGGCAACTTGAAGCCTTCGGAAAAATCGGCCGAGGAACTGCGGGCAATGGGTATGCTTGATATGCAAACCTATACCCAGCTGCAGGCGGCGGACGCTATGCGCGATGCAGCCCAGAACCCGTCTGGCGGCGCGGGCCTGACCGCGGGGATCGGCGCTGGTATGGGCATTGGCAATGTGTTGACGGATGCCCTCAGCAGTGCCAGCAAGCCCCAGGCTGCGGCAGGCGGGGCAGCACCTGGCGTGATGCCTGATATTATGACCCCTACTGAAGCGGCTGAATTCCTGAAAGTTTCTGCAGAAGATGTGGTGGCAGCCATTGAAGCTGGCGATTTGCAAGCCCGCAAAATCGGCACGGCATACCGTATTAGCAAAGAAGCCCTGCAGGACTTCCTCAAAGGATAAATTTAATATTTGCTAAAAAACTAAGGATACCTGGCGCGCAGCCGGGTATCCTTGTGTTGTTTAAATTTGGAAGAGTGCCAAAGTTTTAAGTTGAAAGCAAAAGGAAGGGCGGGGATAGAGTGCGGAGGATGGAAGGGGTAAGGCTGCGAACGAAACGCGGGTGTAATACAAGGGCAGCCTCATGCCAAATGCTCGATTTAAAATTCCCAAACATTTTTGAAAAATGGCAATAATCCTTGGGTGTTGCATGGTATAATGGGGTCGATAACTCGTTAAATTTCACAAATTCGCATGCGACTTCACGAGTACCAATCCAAAGAAATTTTTACTGAACATACCATTCCCATTCCCCAGGGGCGGTTAGCTGCCACCCCCGAGGAGGCCAGGCTCATCGCTGAAGAGCTGCACGGGCCTGCTGTCATCAAGGCGCAGGTGCTGGCGGGCGGCCGCGGCAAGGCTGGCGGCATCCGCCTGGTACACTCGCCGGAAGAGGCTGAAGAGGAAGCTTCCAGAATCTTTGAACGGCGCATCAAGGACTACCCGGTGCGTCGCTTGCTGGTTGAGGAGGCGATCAACATTCGGCAGGAGCTGTACGTGGGTATGACGGTCGACCGCGAACGTGGCGAAACTTTGCTGATTGTCAGCGCGGAGGGGGGCATTAATATTGAACAGGTGGCCCAGGCCGCACCGGAGAAAATCGCTCGGGCGAGCGTTGACCCTCTTTTGGGGTTGCGCGATTTCCAGGTACGCAACCTGGCTGCCGAGATCGAGCTGCCGCGCTCCCTGTGGCGAGCTTTTGTCCCGCTGACCCTGAACCTGTACAGGGTTTATCAAAACCTGGACGCCACCCTGGCCGAGATTAACCCCCTGGTGATTACCACCGAGGGGCGTTTGACGGCGCTGGATGGAAAGATTGTCATCGACGACAACGCGCTCTTTCGGCACCCGGCTTTGTTTGACCTGTGGGACATCTCTGCCGAGGCGCCCGAGGAGACCGAAGCGCGCAAATTCGCCCTGGCTTATATCAAGATGGACGGCGACATCGGTTGCATGGTGAATGGCGCCGGGCTGGCGATGGCCACCATGGACATCATTCAACATAAGGGCGGCCGGCCGGCCAACTTCCTGGATATCGGCGGCGGCGCCAGTGCTGAAAAAGTGACTGCCGCGCTGCGCATCCTGCTGGCAGACCGCCAGGTGCGCACGGTGTTGATCAACATCTTTGGCGGCATCACCCGCTGTGACGAAGTGGCTCAGGGCATCCGGACGGCTTTGGAAGAGATTGAACCGACGGTGCCCTTTGTGATCCGGCTGGCGGGCACCAACGCGGCCGAAGGGCAGCGCATTTTGGCGGACGCAAACCTGGAGACGGCGCACGCCCTTTCTGAGGCGGCCGAGATGGCAGTGGCGCGTTCACTGGCGGTGAAGGTATGAGTATTTTGGTCAACGACAGCACCCGCTTGGTGGTGCAGGGTATTACCGGGCACGAGGGGGTTTTTCATGCCCAGGCCATGCTGGATTATGGAACCAACATCGTCGCCGGGGTGACGCCCGGCAAAGGCGGCGAATGGGTGCTGAACGGCAAAGTGCCCGTGTTTGATTCGGTGATGACCGCGGTGGAGATGACCGGCGCCAACGCCAGTGTAATCTTTGTGCCGGCGCGCTTTGCCGCGGATGCCATCCTGGAAGCGGCGGATGCCGGCATTGAACTGATTGTGTGTATTACCGAAGGCATCCCGGTTAAGGAGATGCTGACCGTGCGCACCGTGCTGGGGCGCCGGAATGTGTGCCTGCTGGGGCCCAACACGCCCGGGATCATCTCGCCGCCGCACACTCGCGTGGGTATCATCCCCGGTGAGATTACCTCAGCGGGAAAGGTGGGCGTGGTGTCGCGCTCGGGCACGCTGACCTACGAGGTGATGCACGAGCTGATGCTGGCGGGGCTGGGCACCAGCAGTTGCGTAGGCATCGGGGGCGACCCGATTGTCGGGGCAAATTTCGTGGATATCCTTTCACATTTTGAGGGTGATTCGGGCACCGACAGCGTGGTGCTGATTGGTGAAATTGGCGGACGAGACGAGGAGTTGGCGGCTGAGTACATTGCCGAGGTGATGACCAAGCCGGTGGTGGGCTTTATTGCCGGGCTGGCCGCACCAGCAGAGACGCGCATGGGGCACGCCGGGGCGATTGTCGCCGGGGGAGTGGGGCGCGCCGTCGATAAGGTGGCCGCACTGGAAGCGGCCGGTGTGCGCGTGGCCCGCGTTCCGGAGGAAGTGCCCGCGTTGGTGCGGGGGAGGTAGGGAAGGCGCCAGGGACTTTCAAATCCGGTGGATACCCTGCGATCATCGGTCATTCATCTGGCATTACGGCCAGTCGTAAAACACTTTCTCACCCAAGACAATGTAATCCTGCCGGATGCCATCGGTGAAGATCACGTGCACGGTGCCAATCTGATATTTATTGTCTTCCCACTCAAGATGTCCAACGATTTGCTCGCCGGTCGTCTCGTTGGTTCCAAGGAATATACCGGTTGGTCCGCCCGAAAAAGAGAGTTCACGCACCTGCACACGGCGCTGGTGGGCGGTAGTCGGCAGTTGGTAGTCGGTAGTAAACATGTTGGGCATGTGCATCATGTTCAACCTTTAGGTGATGAGCACAAGGGGCGAGATATCATAGAAAATGTGATTTGAGTCTGTCCTAATCACCATGTGCTATTAGATTATGGTTCCATAAAACTTACTATGTCAAATTTGTATTTTGTTGATGGGCATAGCGTGAATAATAAGTTTATTGATTATCATAACAACATCATATATAAATCTTAGATTAGTAACAATATAAATAAATTAGGTTTATTAATGAAAGTTGTAAATTATTTGTAAAATTGACTTGATGCTGCACAGAGATTACGGAGCAAGGCGTGCACTTATAAGTTCATTCCAGGTAATAAAATAATATTTCTCTTAGTTGGATGTGTTACAATTAATTTAATTATGGCACCACAAAAAGGGAATCAATACTCTGCAGAAGATGAACAATCCGCTAAATGAATAGGGTTATCAACCCATGCCTTCGGACCATAGGGTAATCGGAAGGCGGAATAATTCTGCCTGGGCACGATTTAAATTGGTGCAGGAGGGTTACCTGATGTCGGATTCAGCGCGTGGCGTGTGGGAGATTACGAAAGTGGGGCGTGCTTTGGTTTTACAAGCTAAAGAAGGACTTTCATAATTGAAAGGATCTACTATGACTGGAAAAAATATACCTCTGGTGAATAGGATAGAATTTCCTTTTCAAGAAGGTCAACATCTTCACCGTCAACGCGATTTGCATGATCGTTTTGGTGGAAACCGTCAATCGGGCATTGCTCCCTGTGCGAATTACCCGTTTGTGTTCTTGTTTTCATCCACGATTGGCAGAACACATGGGTACGCTGATGGATGGCTCGCCGATGACGTGTTTTTATTCTCCGGTGAGAGTCAGTATGGCGATATGGAAATGAAACGGGGTAATCGCGCTATCGCTGACCACGCCAAAGATAGCCGTGAATTGCATTTATTTAAGAAAGTATCTTCAGGGGTGTATGCGTACCTGGGGCAATTTGCGTGTGAATCCCACACGTTGCTGGCAGGTGAGGACACTGAAGGAAGAGCAAGGACGATGATCCAATTCAGGTTAAGAAAATTGTAATTACTTTGTTGAAATTGCTTCGTGCCCCGCATGACAGGATGACGTTGTTGAGATTGCTTCGTGCCTCGCAATGACGGGGCGGCGCACGCATTGAGGTATTAATGCAAAAGTAGGGCAGGTATAGGCGACCTGCCCCCAGGTTCCTGCTACCGCATTTCTGGGCCCTGGCTCCAAATTCCCCCTGACGTCAGGCACCATTCACCCTTTTTCATTTACAATTTGCTGTCGATATAATCGAGGATGTCCTGAACCGTGCGAATCTCGCGAGCATCGTCATCCGAGATGGTGACATCAAATTTTTCACAAAACCCGTCGATCAGGAAGAACTGGTCCATTGAATCGGCTTTTAAATCTTCAATGAAGCGGGTTTCGGGGGTAATATTATCGATATCGACCTTTAAAACATCGGCGATAACTTCTTTGACCATTTGCAGATAATCGGACATACCGTGCCTCCTATGTGGTTTATAATGATTAAAATTCTAACAAGCTCTGGGGTTCTGTCAAGGCTGCGCCCCGGCTTTACCCTTAATTAACAGCCAACCATGAAAAAAGACACGCAGATTGCCGCAAGAAAAGACGATCATATCCGCATCAACCTGGAAGAAGATGTGGCCTCGGGCCTGACGACGGGCCTGGAACGCTACCGGTTGGTGCACCAAGCGCTGCCCGAGCTGGCGCTGGAAGAGGTGGAACTGGGGCAAACGCTGTTTGGCGTGCAGCAGCGGGTGCCGGTGCTGGTCTCGTCGATGACGGGGGGCACCGAGCGCGCGGCGCGCATCAATCGTCACCTGGCGCAGGCTGCCGAAACGCTGGGCTTGGCGCTGGGCCTGGGATCGCAGCGCGCGGCGATCGAGAACCCGGCGCTGGCAGAAAGCTTCCAGGTGCGGCGTTATGCACCCAACATCCTGCTGCTGGCCAACCTGGGCGCGGTGCAGTTGAACGCGGGTTATGGTGTGGATGCATACCGTCGGGCTGTGGAGATGATCGAAGCTGACGCCTTAATTTTGCACCTGAACCCGCTGCAAGAAGTGCTGCAGCCCGAAGGGCAGACAGATTTCCGAGGGCTGGTGGACAAAATAGCCGCTTTGCGGGTGAAGCTGGGCGTGCCGATCATCGTCAAAGAGGTTGGCTGGGGGTTGAGCGCGGCGGCAGCCCGTTTGCTGTATGAGGCTGGCGTCGACGCGCTGGATGTGGCTGGCGCAGGGGGCACTTCATGGTCGCAGGTGGAGATGCACCGCCAGTCCGACCCTTACCGGGCACAGACGGCGGCCGCCTTCGTGGATTGGGGCCTTCCGACGGCGGATTCCCTGCTGGCGGTGAAGCCCGTCTTCCATGACCGACCGGTCTTTGCTTCGGGCGGTCTGCGCTCGGGCGTGGAGATTGTTAAGTGTTTGGTACTGGGCGCCTCAATGGGCGGGATGGCCGGCCCTTTTTTGAAAGCGGCGGATGAATCGCTGGAGGCGACGGTAAAGACGATGCAGATGATCGTGGAGCAGGTGCGTATTGCTATGTTTGCCTGTGGCGCGCGCCGCCTGGCAGATCTGTCGCCGGAAAAGCTAAACCCCACCCCACAGGAAGGATAAGCGATGCCCCTGAAAGAAAGATTGCCCCAGCTCGTTGAAGTTATCGAAGGGCGGTTGCAGTCCTTTCTGAACGACCTGGATTTTGGCGCGAGCGCAGAACTGCGGACCATGCTGCGCTATCACCTGGGCTGGGAGGATGAACTGGCCGGCGGCAAGCGTCTGCGTCCGGTCATCACGCTGCTATGTGCCGAAGCCTGCGGAGGCGACGCTGCAGCAGCCATGCCGGCGGCGCTGGGGATTGAGTTTTTGCATAATTTCACGTTGATCCATGATGATATTGAAGACCAGTCGCCCACGCGTCATGGGCGTGCGACGCTGTGGACGCGCTGGGGGCTGGCCCAGGCGGTGAATGCCGGGGATGCGCTTTTTAGTATTGCTCAACTGGCGCTTCTGGGTTTGACTGAAACCTGCGGCGAAGCCGTGGCTCTGCGCGCGGTACGGGAGATGAACCAGGTTTGCTTGCACCTCACCCGCGGTCAATACCTGGACATCGCCTTCGAGACCGAGGATGCGGTTGACCTGGAGGCTTACCTGGCCATGATTGGGGGCAAGACGGCTGCGCTGATCGCCTACAGTACGGCGATGGGCGGTCTGGCTGCGGGCGCCAGCAAAGTTACACTCACCCGCCTGCGCACGTTGGGAGAAGCGTTAGGGATGGCCTTTCAAATTCAGGATGATTATCTGGGCATTTGGGGAGATCCGGCGGTGACAGGCAAATCGGCCTCGGTTGATCTGTTGGCACGAAAAAAGACCCTGCCAGTGCTGTTTGGCTTGCGAGAAAGCAGCGAATTTCGCGCGCTCTGGCACGTTGAAAACCCTGCTCTGGGACAAATCAGAGCGATGGCAGACCTTTTGGAAGCGTGTGGGGCGGGTGCTTATGTCAAAGCGCTTGCCGGAAAATACATCCACCAGGCACATGAAGGCCTGGTTGGGCTTTTCCCGAGGCCGAACGCAGATGCCAGGGTTCTGATGGCATTGATAGGCATGCTGCTCCACCGTGAGCTGTAATCTGCGCATCCAGAAGTTAGCACAAGTTCTTAATTGGTTTCACAATGTGATAGCAGTTTACGCTGTTTGTGGCTGCGGATCATCAACCACAGACCCTGGGTAAGGTGTGCCAGGGTGTACCCCGCTGCAACCACGAAGACGCCCTTGAAAACCGAGGTGACCACGCCGATGATCAACGTGAGGGCCAGGGTTAGCAAAAACACTATTGTGGACTCTGCCACCGGGCGCGTGTGCTCTTGCTGCAGGATGATCCCCTGGAAAAAATGGTTGTACACGCTGAAGATCGAAACTGCAAGCGCGATCGCCAGGGTGGTACGAGCGGTCTCTGTCAGGTCGGCGGGAAGATTGGCAACAGTGCTGAACCAAAATCGAGAGAGGGGTGTGAAGACGAAGAGACTCGCCATTGCAGCGATGATCAGGGCAACTATGCGGGTAAATTTGCGCAGCATCGTGAAAGCACAAGGCCTTTCCAGCAGCGCGACGGTGGTTTCATTGAAGGCCACCCCGGGCGTCCGGATGATGGAAATTAACCCGGAAGTCACCGCCCAAACGGCCAGTGACTCGAGGGGGAACGGCATGCGGGAGATCGTTCCAGAAACCAGGGGCTGCCACAGGTACCACAGGATGGAGGTGAGGGCCAGGGGGCTGTAAAAAACAATGAAGCGTTTCAGTGTCAGTGGGGTCTCGATCGGGGTTGCGGTTTTGATCAGGTGGCGGATCTTCCGGATGCGCAGTTCAGCGTAGAGCGCTTCAACGGAGACGCTGACACCCTGGGCGATAGCCGCCAGGGTTGCCCCGGGGATGGACCCGATTGAATAACCAATGGCCAGCACGACCACATCCGTGGTCAGCCGAACTGCCGTGGTTTCGCTGACCATGCGGGAATTGTCGAAGCGGATCATGGCTCCCTGCTGGAAGCGCCTGTAGGCAATTGCGAAGGTCCAGGGGGTGAGGAAGAGCAAGCTGGCACGCCCCGGTTCAATTACGGCTTCTGGCGCCCGCAAAAGGGTAAGGACAATGAAATCATATAAAGGGGTGATGGCTACCAGCAGGTGCAACGCCGACAGGCTGATCCCCATCCACAGGGTGATCTTTTTAAGGCGTTGATAAGAGGCCCAATCGCGACTGAAGGCGGTGGACGCGGCCAGGAGCATGATGATGGGGGATTCGATCACCAAGGCAATGGGGAACACCACGCCACCGTAGGCTGCCAGGTGTACTTCAGCCTGGGGTAGGCGGGCAATAATGGCGTTGATGCCGGGCAGCTCGGCAGCCATCAACATCCAGCTGGCGACGAGGGGCAGCCAGGTGGTTAGAGTCTGTTTCAACGTAAGTTGCCTGGGGTGGCTGTTGTTCGGCGGGTTCAATAGGGGTATCCTCGGTGATTAGATAATTATTGAATCTGAAAGAGAAGTATACCACGCCGGGCAGGGCGGGGACGGCTGGGCGAATAAAGATGAGGGAAGAAAAAGACGAATGATAAAGGAGGGTTAACAAATGCTATGCCCCGAATCCTTGATTCCGAAGCTAACCTTTGAAGAATTGCTTTACAAATTCATACAAACCGTGGTATATAATTAGTGAAATCAATTTGTGGAGGCCCTATGTCGAAACTACCTTTTGAGCGGGGAGAGGGGTGGGTTGAGTGGATCTTAATCGCGATATTAGCGATCTTGATACTTGTTACGATTTTTTTATTGTTGCGACCAGCAATATCCAATCTTTGGCAGGATTTTATCTTATCATTGCAATAACCGAATAACACCCGTCCAAGGAAAAGATGCGAAAACCTGCAGTGAAAGGTCGATTGAACGCATTGATCCAAAGAAATTTCTGGCGATCATTGGATTGGATCTACCCGCCTGTGTGTGCAAGCTGTGGTGAGCCCGGTTATCGCCTGTGTGAAAGCTGTCAATCGAAGATCAAGTTCATCAGGGGGAAACGCTGTGCCATCTGCGGTGCACCTGTTTCCAATCACAAATCTACATGTGTTGCCTGCCAGATGCATCCGCCAGCTTACACTGCGGTGCGCAATCTGGCAGTTTACGAAGGCGTTATCCGGGATTGTATCCACAGTTTGAAGTATGAGAACAACCCGGGGCTAGGCGAGTTCTTTTCAGGACTGTTGGGAGCATTGGTCGCTGAAACGGGCTGGTCGATCGATTTACTGATGCCAGTGCCCCTGAGTCCACAGCGCCTGACTGAGCGCGGGTATAACCAGGCGGCCTGTATTGCAAAGCCTTTAGCGGCCCACTTGGGGATTCGCTATCATCCTTTTGGAATTAAACGAGTTCGAGATACACTCAGCCAGGTGGGGCTTTCGGGTGAGGTACGGCGGCAGAATGTGCACGGCGCGTTTGCAGCCCTGAATGACGTTGTTGCCAATCGACGCGTCCTGGTTGTCGACGACGTGATGACGACCGGGGCTACATTGGCGGCCTGTGCAAGTGCTTTGCGTGAAGCCGGCTCGGGTGCGGTCTACGGCTTGACCCTGGGTCGATTTGACGACCGTACCTTTGCGCTTAACCAACCCAGCATCAAGTATAATAAATCAACCCAAATATGAATGGAGGCAAACATGACTGTCAAAATCGAAATCTTTACCAAGAATTTAGAATTGACCGATCGGCTTAATGACTACGTTGTAATGAAAGTTGAAAAGCTCGAAAAATTCCTGGAGGAAGTTGACGAAAGCCGGGTAGACCTTTCACACGTCAAGACAGCCAGAAACGCCAATGATCGCTACGTTGCCCAGCTTACATTGCGTGGAAAGGGCTTCATTCTGCGTTCGGAGGAACGCTCGGACAGCATATTTTCTGCGGTGGATGCAGCCCTGGATAAAATGCGCCGTCAGATCACGCGCTTTAAAGGCAAACGCACCCGCGGCCGAGGCGACGGACAAACGATTGCCGAAGTCATTGAAACACCTCTGGAAGAAGCCCACGAGATCGAAGAAGCACCTATCATTGCCCGTCGAAAACGCTTTATGCTGATCCCCATGGACGAGCTTGAGGCCATCGAACAAATGAAACTTTTAGGGCATGAAAGTTTCTTCGTCTTTTTTAATGCTAATACAAACGAGTTTAATGTGCTTTACCAACGCCGTGATGGCAGTTATGGGATCATCATCCCTGAAATCGGATAAGTCTGGCGGTCTTTAAAAAACGGCTTGTGCGGTGAAAATGGCACAAGCCGTTTTTATTTTTCTGATTAATTGAATACAATTATGCGTGAACACTTTAAAAACTTGGAGGTTTCGAATGAATATCAATTGTGATGACCCCCTGGCATTAGCAGCGGACTTATTTTGTGAACAACCAATGGATACTGATTCGATCGCAGCAGCAGTTAAGGAAATTCTGAATGCAATTGGTGAGGACTCTGAACGGGAAGGCCTGATAAAAACGCCCCAGCGCGTGGCCAATAGCTATAAAGAATTGCTGGCGGGATACCGAATGGATCCGCGCGCTTTGATTAACGACGCAGTATTTGATGTGGCTTATGACCAGATGGTGATTGTGCGCGATATTGAATTTTATAGTTTGTGCGAGCATCACATGCTGCCTTTTATGGGACGCGCGCATGTGGCGTATATCCCTTCGGATAAAGTGATTGGCCTTTCAAAAATTCCCCGGATTGTTGATCTATTTTCAAGGCGTCTGCAGGTGCAGGAGCGAATGACAACTCAAATTGCGGAGTACCTGGATGTGGTGCTTAAACCCAAGGGTGTGGCTGTTGTGGTGGAGGGTTTGCACATGTGCATGATGCTGCGCGGCGTGAAAAAACACGACGCCCGGATGACCACCTCGGCAATGCTGGGCGCCTTTCGCAGAGATATATCAACACGGATGGAGTTTTTGGATAATATTTCTCGCGGCGCTGAACGCCTGAATATCTAGCGAGAACGGGTAATTTCAATTCCTACAGACTCGGCTGCAGGGACAGCGTTTGGTTTTTCTACCCGCAGCCAGAGGGCGCTGATGCGCTCGTCTTGCAGGATTTCAGCCGCCAGGGCTTCAATTAACGCCTCGATGGTCAGGTGAGGCTTAGCCTGGATAAATTGGGTTATCTTATTGGCCAGTGTTGAATAATTGACCGTTTGCCGGATATCGTCGTTAAGTGCAGCTGACCGAATATCTGTAGAGATAATTGCGCTGATGCGAATTTCTTGTGGAAATTTTTGTTCATGCGCATGAATACCAAGCAGACCGTTTACCGAGAGGTTTGTGATGAAAATTTTGTCCATAAATCGTTTATTCCTGTGGATATAATTGTACCAAAAACAAGTTCAGAGGTGAGATGAAAATCGTCGCTTTTTCTATTAACCCGATTTTCCCGGATGTAATCACCGGTGGCGCTTCGAAGCATCTTTATCACATTACCCGTTTATTGGGGCAGGAGGGACATGCTGTAAAAATTTTGTGCGCTCAAAGCCAGCCGCATTCCACGGGCTTTGAATGGGCTAAAAATGTTCATGTGCTGCCAATTTTACCTTTTCATCTGCCTTTTCCGCAGCCCTATGCCATCAGTGGTGCGGATTTGGGGTTGATTGTTGAACGCATTTCATATCATTTACAAACCGCTGATCGGTTTTATATTCATGATGGCGAATTCCTGATTTCGGATGTGTATGCGCACATTCCAACCGTGACATCGTTTCGCGACAATATCTACCCGGAATCCGTTCTGGGGACGTTTGTTGGCAAGGCTGATGATGTAATCTGCATCTCGCAGTTTTCTTACGATGTTATTCGCTCAACTGCGGGCCGCTTTTATCCCGGCTTGCAAGAGCGCATGCATCTGGTAAACAATGGAATCGATCTCGAGGTGTTTAAACTGGTTGATTATTCTGCTCTGGCTGCACGCCTGAAAGTAAATCCGCAAGATGATCTCATCCTTCTGCACCCCCATCGCCCAGAGCCAGGCAAGGGGCTGCCTGAAACGATCAAAGTGGTCGACCGATTAGTGCATCAACATGGGCTGCAACGGGTGAAGGTATTGATCCCCGAGTGGATTCAATCAATGGTCTCCGGTGGCGAGGCCGATTTTTATCAGCAGATGATGACGCTGATGGACGAACTGGGCGTACGCGAACACTTTGTTTTTATTCCTTGGCTGGCCCAGGAGCAGATGGCGGCACTTTATAGCCTGGGTCGTGCGACTCTGTGCCTGGGGAGCTTTGTGGAGACTTTTGGCAATGTGGCCTATGAATCCCTGGCGTGTGGAACGCCCAGTATCGTTGCACAGGTCGGCGTTCATCGCACTTTGTTGCCAGACCACCTGATCGACAAGGTTGATTTTGGCGACACCGAGGGCGCGGTTAACCGTGTACTGGCTATTTTAGCCGGGCGCAGAGAAAACCATTCGGACGTACTGCCTTATTTACAGGAACATCTCAATTATCATCGCCAGGTTTCAACCTATGGTGAAATTATTACCCGGTCTCAAAAGCGTCAGTCGCTCCAATTTATACCTCCCCAACCAGCGCCAGATCAATTGTATAGCCTGGCACCCTGGTGCTTCTTGACCGGTGAGCGCATCTATCATGATTTTCGTGGCGAGTATTTTCACGATCAGGCGTTGGTCGCCTTGGCGCGTGAGTCACAAAGCTTTACCCAGCAGGAGGCTTCTCAACAGCATATTTCTGCTCAGGAATGGGAGGCCTGGTTGGCGGATACCCTGATTGCGCCAATCGAATGAGCCTAAAGGGACTGTTGAAAGGAAAATGAAATGTCGGATTTTGAAAATCGAATCATCGTGGTCACTGGCGCCGCAGGGAATTTGGGGCGGGCGGTCGTAAACGCGTTTTTAGAAAAGGACGGTACCGTATGTGCTCTGGATCATCGCCAGGGGCGATTGGAAAGTATTTTTGGCCACGACTCTAAAGGTGTGCACTTTTTTGAAGGCATAGATTCCACGGATCGCGAGGCAATGTTCCAGGTGGCTGGGGAAATTATTTCCAGACTGGAGCCCGTGGACGTGTTGGTGAATACGGTAGGTGGTTTCTCTATGGGGCAACGGGTGGATGAGATCACTACGGATACCTGGGCTCACATGATAGCTCTCAATGTGACCCCCTTATTAAATGCTGCAGCAGCGTTTGTGCCCGGGATGCTATCAGCGGGGCAGGGCAAGATCGTGACGATTGGCGCCGGGGCTTCAATGAAAGGCGGTGCAAGGATGGGCGCTTATTCAGCGGTGAAAAGCGCTGTGTTGCGGCTGACGGAAAGCATGGCAGCTGAATTGAAACCCAGCCACATTCGGGTTAACTGTGTTTTGCCTGGAACAATTGATACACCTGAAAACCGCCAGGCCATGCCTGAGGCCAATTTTGATCAATGGGTTAAACCTGAGCAGATTGCGAAGGTAATTCTGTACTTATCGTCGCCAGCTTCAGATGCCGTCACCGGTGCAGCAATTCCTGCAACGGGTGGCTAAAAGGCTTACAGATACTGTCCGCCATCAACAGTCAGCAATGCACCGGTGGTGAAATCGCTTTTAATCAGGTGCAGCGCGTTCTCGGCTGCAATTTCCGGACTGCCAGTTTCTTTGAGAGGGATATTTTGTTCAGCATAGGCGCTCAGGTCGACATGTTCTTTCCCTGCTAACGGCAGCATGATGCCCAAGCCCAGCGCATTAACGGTGATATCAGGTGCAAGTTCGCAAGCAAACATGCGTGTCATTTTAACCAAGGCAATTTTTGTCAGACGGTAGGCAAAATGTGAGGGGAGTGGTTGTCGAATTTGGGCATCGGCAATGTTCAAAACCCTGCCCGGCTGATTTTTGGGAAGCTGCTTAGCAAAGGCCTGGATGAGTAAAAATGGCGTATGCAAATTAATTCGGAATTGAGATTCCCAGGTTCGAATATCCGTCTCAAGCCCTGTGCTTTTCAGGTAGATGGCGGCATTGTTGATAAGGATATCCACGCAATTGAAATGCTCGAGGGCGCGAGGAAATAAAGATTGGGCGGCTGAAAGGTCAGTAAAATCTGCCCCCAGAGCAATCGCCCGCACCCCGTGTGCCAGGGCAAGCTGGACGGTCTCCTCGGCAGGTGCTGCCGACCGATTGTAATGTACAACCAGGTTGACACCTTCACGCGCGAGTGCCAGGGCAAACGCCCGTCCTAACCTAACCCCGCCGCCTGTAACCAGTGCTGTTTTACCCTTTAATTCCATTTTCCACCTCATTAATTCGAATAATTTGAGCCTGATCGGTAATTTTATACAGAATTTCCTGGATTGAAATGCCGTTGGCTGGATGTCGAAAATCTGGAGACATCTCGGCCAAAGGCATCACGAGATAACGATATTTTAACAGATCTGGGCTGGGAATATGGTGATCAGCCCTAAAAAACACATCATCGCCATAGGTTAATATGTCGAGATCTAACGCAACCCTTGTTTTTTCGCCCTGTATCCTGCCGAGCTGTTTTTCGATGGCTTTTAATTGGGTGACCAGCTCTGGAAAGCTCAGAGCCGTTTCTATTTCAAGGACTCTGTTGAGGAATGGTTGGACACCAGGGCGCTGATTAACATCCTCTGTTTGATAAATACTTGATCTTCGGCGAATACGGAACTGTTCTGAAAGTATTTTCTCAGCCTGCGAAAACTTAACTTGTGGCTCTACATTTGAGCCCATGCTAATAATAGCACTGATTCTCTGTTTGTCCGGGTAGGCACGTTTGTATAACAAAGTTAATGCACCAAGTAGAAGGGCAAATGCGCTTAACTGGTAGACATCAAAACGACCGAGCAGGCGTTTTTCTGCGGTAAAGGCCCGGGTGAAGAGGGTGATCATCGCGATACCCGCCATCGCGGCATTGAACAGGACGCCGCTGCGCATAAAACCGGTGGTTTTCAACATTTTGGTGTGAATCAATAACCCGAGCAATAATGCCGCTCCGAGCAAAAAGGCGTAGACCTGGACAGGGTGCCTGGTGGCATTCCATAATGAGATGCCCCAAGGCAGCCCGGTTGGGGTACCGTAGGCATTGCCATTGGCATAGTTTGCCAAATGAACACCCATATAGAGTAACAGGAACAGCGGCGTCATGGTATCTAAAGTTGGCCAGAGCGGCAAATGCTTTTTTTGAGCTAAAATGATAATTGCCAGAATACCGATCAGGGGGCCAAAACTGCGATCTAACATGGATGGCGTCAAAGAGAGCAGGTTGAGAGGATTGTTTAGCAGTAAAGATGGGTTTTTGAGCATAAACCCAAGTCGAGCACCCAGAATACCGGCAATTACCCCGATCAGAACCCCATTTTCTATAGCCTCGGCATGTGTACCAAGATTTGTGGAAAACTTTCCTGTTAAATAAAAGCCGAGAAAAAGACTCAGCAAGAGAATAAACCCAGCTGCCTGGATGGCAAGGGGGCCAATATTGATCATCGGGAACATGACGTTATTGACCACCTTTCGTAAACAATGTGTCGAGATGAGCGCGTAAAAACCCCTCGCTGATCCCTGATCCAATGATTAAGTCTGAAATTTTCCCATCAGGATTAACGATGACAGAAGTCGGTACGGCATGGATTTGGTATTGATCTGAAACCGAGCCATCCTGATCTACCAACATGGTGAAGGTATAACCCTGAGATTGAAAATAAGCTTCAGCTGCGGAAAGGTGGTCTTGATTGGTGGTGTTAATCGCCAGTATCTCAAAACCTTGCTGGGCATAATCCTGGTAAACGGCTTCTAAACCTGGCATAACGGACTTGCAAATGGAGCAATGTGAAGCCCAAAAGAATATCAAAACCGGCCTGTCCTGGTAACTCGATAAAGAATGTGCTTCACCTTGAGGTGTGTTCAGGCTGAAAACAGGTGCGTAAAAACCCCGGTGAGGCGCTGTACCAACTGCATCAGCCTGTGTGTTGGGGAAAAAGATCGGTGTGAGGATGATCCATACCAGGCAAATGAGGGCCAAGGTGATAGCAACGCTGATAAAACTTTTTTTGTTCACCTGTTTCCTTTGTTACTGACTTGTTTTCATTTGACTTTTGCAGGCAACTTCAGACTTAGCGTTATTCTTCATTCACCTGTTTCTTTAAAGCCTTACGGAGCGGGCACCTGAATTTTCCCCCAATCTGTTTGAAAGTACAAGTTCTAATTGCTATTAAATAGGATATCTGATGTGAACATGGTATAATGACCCAGATTAATCAAAGAAAGGAATATTTTAAATGAGTCACAAATCAATTGTTGATAAAGCGATCAATACGATAAAATTTTTATCGGTTGACGGTATTCAAACTGCTAAATCAGGCCACCCTGGATTACCAATGGGGACGGCTGGTATTGGATACGCGATTTACATGCGTTGTTTGAATTTCAATCCTAAGAATCCAAATTGGTTCAATCGTGATCGTTTTATTCTTTCCGGTGGACATGGTTCGATGCTTACGTATAGTCTGCTTCACCTGACAGGGTATGATCTGCCGCTGGAGGCATTGAAAGACTTTCGGCAGTGGGGCAGTATTACACCCGGACACCCAGAATATGACCTGACACCGGGTATTGAAGTGACTACTGGCCCATTGGGGCAGGGTTTTGCTAATGGCGTTGGCATGGCGATTGCAGAAGCACACCTGGCTGCTGAATTCAACCAGCCGGGGCACAAAATTATTGATCATTATGTTTATGCTCTGGTCACCGATGGTGATTTGATGGAAGGGGTTGCCGCTGAGGCAGCTTCTTTGGCGGGGCACCTTAAACTGGGTAAGTTGATCTATTTTTATGATGACAATAAAATTTCAATTGATGGCTCTACAGATATAGCGTTTACCGAAGACCGTGCCGCCCGGTTTGAAGCTTATGGCTGGCATGTCTCCCGCGTTGATGATCCTTTTGATATTGATGCCATGGTGAAGGCGGTCGAGGCAGCCAAAGCTGACCCCAGACCCTCGCTGATTGTTGTACGCACGAAAATTGGGCATGGCTTGCCGACTGTGGAGGACACGTCTGGCGCCCACGGCAGCCCTCCTGGGTGGGACGAAATTAACCAGGCGAAGCAGAATGCTGGATGGCCAACTGAGCCGCTGTTTTATGTTCCCGAAGATGTGCGAGAGCACTTTAAGGCGAAGGTCGCCGATGGGAAAAAACTGGAATCGGCATGGGAAGACCAATTCACTGCGTACCGGGAAGCCTACCCGCAGCTTGCGGCTGAGTTAGAACGGCGGATTAAGGGCGAGTTACCTGATAATTGGGAAGCGTCAATCCCCGTCTTTGAACCAAGTGAAAAAGGACTGGCAACACGCTCTGCTTCAGGTAAAGTGATCAACGCCTTGGCGGATGTTCTTCCGGAATTAATGGGCGGTTCAGCGGACCTGGCGCCCTCAAATATGACCTGGATTGAGAGTCAGCAAGATTTTCAGGCAGACCATCCCGAAGGGCGGAACATACATTTTGGCGTGCGCGAGCATGGAATGGGTGCAATTGTCAATGGTATGGCGGTTCATGGCGGTTTGCTGGCTTATGGTGGCACCTTTTTGGTCTTTTCCGATTATATGCGCGGCGCGATCCGCGTTTCTGCGCTATCAAAATACCATTCTATCTGGATTTTTACCCACGATTCCATTGGTGTGGGTGAAGATGGTCCCACGCATCAACCTGTTGAGCATCTGACCAGCTTGCGCTTGATACCGGATTTGATTACGATAAGGCCTTCAGATGCGAACGAAACCGCACAGGCCTGGCGATATGCCATTCAGCACAAGGGCCCGGTTGCATTGGCATTGACCCGCCAAAATACTGAAATTATTGATCGCCAACGTTACACCAACGCTGGGGAACTCTTTAAAGGTGCGTATGTTTTAGGTGACTTTGGCGATAAAAAGCCTGAGCTGATTTTGATGGCTTCTGGTTCAGAAGTTGATTTGGTGCTCAAGTCGGCTGAAGCATTGGCTGAAAAAGGAATTCCTTCCCGGGTGGTTTCCTTCCCATCATGGGAACTTTTCTCTACACAGGATCAAGCTTATCGGGACAGTGTTTTGCCACCGGCGATTAAAAAACGTTTGGCGGTTGAGGCTGGTAGAACCCTGGGCTGGGAGCGCTGGGTCGGCGAAGAAGGCCTGGTGATCGGTATCGACACCTTTGGCGCCTCGGCACCAATAGCTGTGGTCATGGAAAAATACGGCTTCAGTGTTGCAAATGTGACTGAAAAAGCCCTGGCATTAGTAAAAGGAACACAGTAGCAAGATCAAGACTGTGTTTGATTTGTTTGTTAAAGGAAGGTAAAAATGAAAATTGCTGTCGCATCTGACCATGGTGGGTTCCCACTTAAGGAAACCGTTTTGGAGGCGGTTGAAGCCTACGGTCATATACCGATTAATTTGGGAACTAATTCAATGGAAAGCGTTGACTATCCCGATTTTGCAGAAAAAGCTGGAAAAGCAATTGTAGATGGAACTGCTGACCGTGCAATTGTGATTTGTGGATCTGGCGTGGGTGCCTGTATTGCAGGGAATAAAATTGTTGGTGTTTATGCCTGTGTGTGCCATGATACTTATTCTGCTGCTCAGGGCGTTGAGCACGACCAGATGAACATGTTATGTCTGGGTGGCAGGGTTGTTGGCCCTGAGCTCGCTAAACATATTGTCGCCGCTTTCCTGGCTGCGACCCCGTCCGATGATGCCCGTCATCTGCGCCGGGTTGGGAAAATTAAGCTTATTGAAAAGAGTCAATTGTCCGGAGAAGCATAGTTGGAAAAGCTAGGCTCACTGGCGGACCCAGTTCAGGAACACCTTCAGCGGCTTGAAAAAGATCGCGTCTTGGAAAGGATTTTCCGAAACGATCCCACACTGTGGAAAAGCGAGCCTGAACACCAGACTGAAATTCAAACTCGTTTGGGTTGGCGCGATTTACCTATCTTAAGTCAGATAGCTATCCCCGAGATTCAAGCATTTGTTGAAGCTTGCAAAAACGAAAGGTTCACCAAAGCTCTGGTATTGGGCATGGGTGGTTCTTCACTTGCACCCGAGACCATGAGCCTGATATTGGGAGACCAGAGCGAAGGATTGGAATTAAAAATTATCGATTCAACTGTCCCTGCGCAAATCAGCGAGGTAGAAAAATGGATCGATTATTCGAAAACCTTATTCATCCTGTCCAGTAAATCGGGAACCACCAGTGAGCCGTTGGCACTTTTCGCCTATTTTTGTGAGATGGCTGAAAAAGTACTCGGGAAAACGTGGGCAGCACATTTCATTGCCATCACCGACCCTGGCAGCTACCTGGCAAAATTGGGTAAGCGCCTGGGTTTCAGGGCGGTATTTACAGCCGACCCGAACGTTGGGGGACGATATTCTGCTTTGACCCATTTTGGTCTTGTGCCAGCAGCATTAATTGGTATTGATATCCATGAATTCTTAATACGAGCACAAAAAATGGCCGAACGATGTTTGCCAACGACGTCCATCAGGAATAATCCTGGTGCATTGCTGGGGGTCATCATGGGTGTTGGGGCAATACAGGGTAAAGATAAATTGACCCTCCTGACAGATGAAAACATTGCACCGATCGGTGCCTGGTTGGAGCAGTTGATTGCAGAGAGCAGCGGAAAAGAAGGGTGGGGTATTCTGCCTGTCGTAGACGAACCAAAAATTGGTGCCGCTGACTATGCCCAGGATCGTTTGTTTGTTTACCTGAGATCTTCTGGCTCGCAAGATGATTTCATTACCGCTTTAGAAGAAGTCGAGCAACCCGTTCTGGTTTTGCAATGGGATGGTCTTTATGACCTGGCGGCCCAAATGTATTGCTGGGAATTCGCGACTGCTATCGCCTGCAGCCTCATGAAAGTGAACGCGTTTGACCAGCCCGATGTTCAGGATAGCAAAGAGCGCACAAAACAAAAGCTGACCGCTGTTAAGAACAAACACGTGTTAGAAGAACCCGACCCACTTTGGGAAGAAAAAGGTGTAAAAATATTTGGGCAGCCTTTTGCTGGGCTTGATACTTGTGAATCCTTACTGGCGGTGATTGTTGCCTTTACTGAACAGGCTGAATCAGGCGATTACATTGCCATTAATGCCTATTTACCGCGAAACACTGACAACGAAACCCGTTTGACGGCACTGAGGAAAGCCCTTTTGGCGCGGACCGGGTGCGCGACCACCCTCGGATTTGGTCCCCGTTTTTTGCACTCAACGGGCCAACTGCACAAGGGTGGCACTAAGCATGGACTGTTCATTCAGATCACTCAGGACGATGCCGCCGACCTTGAAATCCCAGGTGAAATGTATTCCTTCGGTACCCTGGCTCGTGCCCAGGCACTCGGCGATCTGGAAGCACTTCAGGCGCGAAACCGGCGAGTCATTCGGATACATTTACCTTCTGAACACGCCCTGGAATTTGTGTGATTCGCAGCCATCTTTATAATCAAGTTCCCGCATCAGCTTTTTAACCGGGAACTTTTGTGTTTTAACCCAACAATCATGTATAATTTTTAGATGCTTGGCGATTGCATCTATTTCATACTGGAAATTTTTTAGAGCTATTCACTACTTAAAGATGAAGATTTTGGCTATTGACCCCGGTGATAAAAGAATTGGCGTCGCGATCAGTGACCCAACAGGAACCATTGCCCGACCACTGTGCATCATTAAACACCAGGCGCGTAAATTGGACGCTGAAAGAATCGTTGAAATTGCTAAAAACGAAGGCGTTGCTTTGATTGTGGTTGGGCAAGCCCTGGATGCTAATGGCGATGTTGGGCATCAAGCTCGAAAGTCGCAGCGATTAGCAGATTGTTTGCGTTCTAAAACGGGGCTAACCGTTGTTTTGTGGGATGAAAGTGGAACCACACGAGCGGCCCTCCAGAGTCGGATTGAGTTGGGGGTTTCCAGAAAAAAGCGCCGGGGCCATTTAGATGACCTGGCTGCCAGTATCTTACTGCAGGATTATTTAATTGTGAATGAAAATAGTGTCAAAGAGGCAAAGGTGGATGATGAGCAATCGTAAGAAAGGTCGGCGCGTAATTGGAGTGCTTATTCTGTTCTTGTTGATTGCTGGCCTGACTGCTGTGGCGACTTATTTACTGATGATGCGCGCGGTTCGAGTTGAGTTTGGTCAACCTTCTAAGAATTTGTCCACTGTGCAGCGGATGGTTATTCCAGCTGAATTGTTTATACATCGCCGAGCGCTGACCGAACCAACCTCTCTTTTTGGGGAAGAGCAAAGCTTTGCCATCAGTGAGGGTGAATCTGTGGCAATGATCTGTATCCGTTTAGAAGGGGCTGGATTAATCCCCGACGCAGAGTTGCTGCGCATGTATTTGTTGTATACCGGGTTGGACAGGGAATTAAAAGCGGGGCAGTTTAGCTTGGGCCCGCAAACGTCGCCGGTGGAAATTGTTACATCGCTTTTGGACGCGACGCCAAAAGATGCTATCATTACGATTTTACCGGGATGGCGTATTGAGGAGGTGGCTGCAAATGTGGCCGGGAGTGGGCTGACGATACCTGCTGAGGCCTTTATTGAAGCCGCATATCACCCGCCGCAAGGTTATTTTGCCCTGGTTTCGTTAACGGATTTAACTTCATTGGAAGGCTTTTTATTTCCTGGCACCTATAGCTTGCCAAGGGAATCCAGTTTGGATGTTTTGCTGGTGATGATTTTGTCGGAATTTAATACACAAGTTGATCCAACGCTGGTAGAAGGGTTTGCGCGCCAGGGGCTCACGCTTACCGATGCTGTTAAATTGGCTTCAATTGTTGAAAGAGAAGCCGTGTTAGATGAAGAAAAGCCGCTGATTGCCTCTGTATTTTTTAACCGCCTTGAGATTGGCATGCGCCTGGAGACCGATCCGACGGTCCAGTACGCGCTTGGTTTTGATGAGGCAACGAAATCCTGGTGGAAATCCCCGTTATCTTTGAACGACCTGACGATTAATTCACCCTTTAATACTTATCTGTATGATGCACTGCCGCCAACCCCGATTTGCAACCCCGATTTAGAATCGCTCAGAGCTGTTGCCTTTCCGGCAAACACCCCCTATTATTATTTCAGGGCTGCCTGTGACGAGTCTGGCCGGCACAATTTTGCGGTCACATTTGAGGAACATCTAAACAACAGTTGTGACTGAATGATTTTTGAAGGGGGGATACGGGATGTAACCTGCAACCATAGCCTTTTCTTGTCGATAGATTCTGGTTGATTAAGCAGGCACTGGTTTAAGGCATATCCAGCGCTTCATACCCCGGACCTTCCTTGAAATAATCATAATTTGCTTGAATATCTCTGGTAAGGTCAACGATTTTGCCTTCTTCAAGTTCGCGAGTGAAATCAATGTGAATTGGATTCCCTTCGTAATCATAACCATCAAAGGGTTCGTCAAACCCGGGTGTTCCTTGCGGCATGGATTGAACTTCGCCACCCTGGGCGATGAAACCTTCTGGAACATCTGCTTCCGGGAAGATAGCATTAAAGGGGCATTCGGGCACACAAGCACCGCAGTCAATGCAGGTTGATGGATCAATATAGAACCAGGGCCATGCTTCCTGTGGTTTGCCGGGGATAATGCATTCAACGGGACAAACGGTCACACAACTACCTTCACGCACACACAGGCTGGTTATAATATGGGTCATTTTTCCTCCACTGCTAAAAGTTTAGGGCATTTTAGTATTGCTGATTGACTTTGTCAAGCTCGTGGATTGCATTACAATTACCCCTGATGCACACCTCAGGGCAACGCTCTAAACGATTCCAGCCTGTTTTGGCGACCACCGCGGGGATACTTTTCGTCTCGACGGCGTCAATCTTCACACGGTTTGCGCAACAGGAAGCGCCTTCGATTGTGATTGCAGCAGCAAGATTGGTAATTGCCAGTGCCGTTCTTTTACCGATTGCATGGGTACGGTATCGCCAGCAGTGGCAAAGCCTGACTCGAGCTGACTTGCTCAAAGGCTGCCTTTCAGGTGTGTTTTTAGCCCTGCATTTTGCGACGTGGATTAACTCGCTGGAGCTTACCTCGGTGGCCAGTTCAGTAGTGCTGGTCACCACGACACCTTTGTGGGTAGCTTTGCTTTCCCCTTTTATCTTAAAAGAACCGATTCGGCGATCGGTGTTGATTGGCTTGCTCGTCTCAATTACAGGCGGGGTCATCGTTGGAATCGGGCATACATGCCAACTTGTACAAGGTGAATTTGTCTGCCAGGCATTGATCGTCAACAAACGGGCCATGTGGGGTAACTTCCTGGCTCTGTTTGGCGCCTGGATGGCAGCCGGGTATATGATCATCGGCCGTCAATTGAGAAAGAAATTGAACACGATCGCGTATACGGCCCTGGTGTATGGCGTTGCAGCGCTCCTTTTGGTGATCGTAACAATTATCCGTGCAGAACCGATCCACTCTTATGCGCCCAAAACCTACGTATGGTTGTTGGCTTTGGGCCTCTTTCCCCAGTTGTTGGGACATTCGCTGTTAAATTGGGCTTTGAAACACATCTCAGCCGCCTATGTCGCCCTGACCCTGTTGGGCGAACCGATTGGGACAATCATTCTGGCGCTGATATTTCTTAAAGAAAGCCCCACGCTTCTCGAAGGCGCAGGGGCGATGTTGATCATGATTGGGATCGTCATCGGTTCAATTGGGCGGGCAAAGCGGGTTAATGGGGCATAATTTGTCCGCGAGTTTCATCTAAAAAAGCCTGGTGGATGACATCTTTTTCCGCTTGCGGCAAGCGGCCATACAAAAAGTTAGCTTCGTGTAGCCTATCAATTAAACTATCGTTGATGGCATCGGGGTGCATACGCCAGCACCAATTGCCAGAGGCAGTTCCTGGAAAATTCATCCTGGCCCAGTAACTCAGACTGAGAATATCCTGCATGGGCGCCAGAACCCAAGCAGCGACCGACCGCCATAAAACCCTGATCATCGACCAGGCGATATCATGCCCGGGACGGGCCAGATAGCGGCGACAGAAATCCTGTTCTCGTTCGGGCGCCGATTCATACCAGCCCCGGGTGGTGTTATTATCGTGTGTGCCGGTGTAAGCGACACATTTCTCTGGGTAATTGTGCGGCAGAAAAATGTCTTCAGGGTCGGATGCAAAAGCGAACTGGAGGATTTTCATGCCGGGCAGGTTGTAGTTATCGCGCATCTGTAAAACTGGTTCGGTGATCACCCCCAAGTCTTCGGCGATGATGGGCAATTCCCCTAATTCTTCCTTGATTACGCGGAAGAAATCCTCACCCGGCCCTTTAACCCATTGGCCTTCAATAGCGGTTTCATTGCCGAAGGGTACCTCCCAGTAGGCTTCAAAGCCTCGAAAGTGATCAAGTCGCACAATATCAACCTGGGTTAATACCGCTTTCAGGCGGGAAAGCCACCACCGATAGCCCTCGGCTTGGTGAACATCCCATTTATACAATGGATTGCCCCACAGTTGCCCGGTTTCGGAGAAGTAATCCGGGGGAACGCCAGCCACCACCTCGGGAAGGTCGTTTTCATCCAGATAAAATAAATCTTTGTTCATCCATACGTCAGCGCTGTCGTAAGCGACGAAGATTGGAATGTCACCGATAATGCGGATGCCCTTTTCATGGGCGTAATCCCGCAACGCTTTCCATTGACGGTGGAAAATAAATTGCTGGTAGGATTGAAATTCGATCGCGTTGTGTGACCCTTTGATGAATTTGGTTAATGCTTTGCCGTCTCGCTTTCTGAGAGGTTCGGGCCATTCACTCCAGGAAACACCGCCCTGGGCTTGTTTGATCGCCATAAATATTGAATAGGGTGCCAACCAATCTTTATGGGCGTTTTTAAAGTCCTCAAATTCTGCTTTTAATATCGGGTTGGCTGATTGCGTGAAGTTTTCAAAACTCCTGTGAAGCAATTTTATTTTCCATTCGATTACGGGGCCATAATCAACCCTTTCGAGAGGAAAGTTTGGACGATCTTCAAGATCTGCATTGGTTAGCAGTCCCTGATCAAGCAGGATGGTTGCGCTGATCAAATAAGGGTTGCCCGCAAAAGCAGAAAAGCACTGGTAGGGAGAATCGGCATATCCAGTTGGACCTAAGGGTAAAACCTGCCATAACTGACTACCTGACCGGTACAAGAAATCAATCCAGCGATAGGCTTCAGGGCCCAGATCTCCGATACCGTCTGGGCTTGGCAGACTGGTGGGGTGGAGGATGACTCCAGAAGCACGATTTTGTTCCATTAGCTAAGCCTCATCAGCTGCCCGGGGTGTTTTTGCCAGGGCAAGATAAATTTCAATATATTTTTTAGCCGAGCTTTCCCATGAAAAATCGATTTTCATGCCGTTGCGTTGGATTATCTCCCATAACTCCGGTTTGTGATAGTAGCGGATGGCGCGTTTGACCGCACCTGCAAAAGCAGAAGGATAGGGCTCAACGAACAGGAACCCGGTGCCTCCATTCACACTTCGAGAAACAGAGTGAATGGTATCTGCTAACCCGCCGGTTTTTCTTGCCACCGGTATGCAGCCATAACGCATGGAGATCATTTGCGATAAACCACAGGGTTCATACCTGGACGGCATCAGGAAGAGATCTGCGCCTGCGTAAAGCTGATGCGCCAGTTTGTTATCAAAATCAATGATAGCCCGCACACGATCAGGAAACCTGGTTTCCAGTTCTCGGGCCTGCGCTTCAACTTCGGGTGTACCCGTCCCCAGGATGACAGCCTGCCAGTCAAGGTCTTGACAATACTCCAGGCCCTTCAAGGCGATATCGATCCCTTTTTGTGGGTCCATACGGCTGATGAGCGTCATCACAGGGACACGATCATTTTTCGGAAGCTGGAATTTTGTTTGCAGATGGCGTTTGTTCACCAATCGTCGGGATAAGGAGTCTGCCGTAAAATTTTGCTGGATATGGGGGTTAGTCTCCGGGTTCCACAGGTCGATGTCCAGCCCGTTGATGATACCAGTCAGCGCTTGTGTGCGCGTTGCAAGGAAATCTTCAAGCCCACAACCAAATTGTGGCGTGAGGATCTCTTTGGCATAATGCGGAGAGACAGCGATGATTTTATCCGCGTGCAATAAACCCAGGGGCAGCGGCACATGGCGGGCCCATTCAGGGAGGGTTGGGTTTTGAGAGGGGGGCAGGCCATAATCGCTTAAGGATTGCTGAATGCCGTAGCCCATAAAAGGTAAGTTGTGCAAAGAATGGACGGTTTTTGTCCTGGAAAGTTGCGGTGAAGAAATGAGGGAATTCTTCAGGGCGTAGATCGCCGTGGCAGTGTGCCAATCGTTTGCATGCAAGATATCTATCTTCCAGTTCAGGAAGTCGGCCAATCTTAGAGCTGCCGAGGAAAAAAAGACAAATTTGTCACCATCGTCGCTTGTATTTAGCGAATAAACCTGGGCCGATTCTGCAATGGGAGCGCCATCTAAAAAATAGACCGGAAATTCACCATCGGCAAAAAGATAAACCTGGCAGGGGATGGCTGTTTCTTTTTTGGGGACATTAAATTCGCCAAGGAATTTAACAGGAAAACCTTTTTCTTTGATCGCGCGATAATAAGGTAGGGCAACGCGGATGTCGATAGGGTAAGCAGCAGGTTGTTTTTCTGCGATGCGGTGAATGGCAGCAGGCAATGCCCCGGCGACATCGCCCAACCCACCAATTTTGATAAAAGGTTCAGATTCTGCGGCAATAAAAAGAACATTAACCGTCATAAGCTGTTTACTTTCATTTTAATCTGGCGATACATGTGCAAGGACAATTTCGATATAGTCTTGTGCTTCAACTATTTCAGAAGAGGCGCCCAAGTATTCGATCAATTCCCTGATCGCTTTGGATTTCCGCACAGCATCTTCTCTGCTCCAGGTGCGACTTTTAACCTCAAGGAAATGGCCTAAATTGGGATTAATCAGCGTGTCGATATTGATGTAGAAATCGATCCCTTTAAATTGGATTTTAAACCGCCGCCGATTTTTTTCAATATCGATTTCCCGGGAAGGGGCAAAGTATTCTCGGTAGAATCTCAGCGAATGTGTGGCTGAAGCTAAGAAGCGACTGCGCGACAACATGACATCATGCTCAAAAGTGTCTTCAGAAGTGGCGCCAACCAGCGTGAGACGGCCTCTTACGTTGGTGACCTCACCCTTTTCGTTGATAAATTCGTCCTCACGATAGCGCAAACGGCCTTCGCTTTCATCTTCGAAGAAGAAATAAGTGTCATACTCATGGTAATGGCGAGTATATTCAATTTTGATCGCTTCTTTTGCGAGGGCGTTGATGATGGTCTCTGGATCGTTGATACGAATCTTTGACTGAACTTCAAAGCTTTCTTCTTCCGTGGTTTCGCCAATTGCGATGAGCTTTGACAATACTGAGCGTTCACGTTTAATAAGAAAGGCGTCAATTTTCTTTGCGTAGGCTTGTGCATCCTGGATCAATTGGCGCTCGTCCAGGGTGAGCAGGTTGCGGTCGCGCATCAACCACTGACCATTGACCATCACATGACTGATATCCGTTGATTTTGCAGCATAGATAATTTGGGCATAGACGCCGTCACTGTTGTGAGTAAAACTGGGTGAATTGTGCAGCTCATCAATTCCGATCAAGATCAGGTCGGCTCGTTTTCCGGGCACCAGCGAACCGGTCAAGTGATCCATGTGAATTGCTTTTGCACCCAGGCTGGTGGCCATGGCCAGGGTTTGCCGGGCGGGTAGGGCCGTGGGGTCCCCGGAAGCACATTTCGCAATCATCGATGCCAGGCGGATTTCTTCAATCATATCGAGGTCATTGTTGGAGGCGGGTCCATCGGTACCAATGCCTACGTTCAAACCCAGCTCAAGCATGCGGGTGACATTGGCAAATCCGGAGGCAAGCTTAAGGTTGGAGGAAGGGTTGTGAGCTACGCCAGCACCAGCATTTTTGAGGGTGCGCATCTCGCCCTCATCGATGTGAACACAATGTGCGGCGATCACTTTGGCATCAAACAGGCCCCGCTTGCGAACAAAGGGCACCACCGGCATGCCATATTCTTTTCGGATGTTTTCAACCTCAATTGCGGTCTCTGCAATGTGAGTATGTAAGGGGACGTCATATTTCTGAGCCAGTTGCGTGCATGCAAAATAAATTTCATCCGTACAGGTATAGGGTGCATGCGGAGCAACGGAGGGGATGATGAGCGGATGGTCTTTCCAGGCTTTTATAAACTCCTCTGCAGCTGCGAGTGATTCCTCGTATGAATATGCGTCGGGCGTTGGAAATTTCAAAACTGTTTGTGCACAAATTGCTCTCAAACCTGCTTCGGCAGTGGCCTCGGCAATATCTTGTTCAAAATAATACATGTCTACAAAGGTGGTCACCCCACTGCGAATACTTTCTGCGCAGGCAAGCTGGGTTCCCAGACGCACAAACTCTGGTGAAACAAACTCCCTTTCTACGGGCATCATATACCCCATTAACCATACATCTAACCTGAGGTCATCCGCCAGACCGCGCAGCAAGGTCATAGGAGCATGTGTATGGGCGTTGATTAAACCGGGCATGAGAATCTTCCCCTGGCAATCCAGGGTATTCTCCGCCTGATAAGCTTGAAGGATTTCATCCTGACTTCCAACCGCAAGGATACTGTCCCCGGCAATAGCGACTGCACCAGGCTTGTAAAGGTTAAAGTCCTCATCCATCGTCAGGACGACAGCGTTTTTTAAGATCCATTTCGCTTGTTTCATTTTGATTTCCTTCCTTAATGACCTGTATAGTCGATCAACTTTCGTCGCAGGCATTCCAGGCCAGCATGCTTGCTCCAAAGATGGGCATGTTGAGTCGGTCCGCCATAATACCTTGTCAGACTGTCCGTTCTTCCAATGCCCTGGAAGGCAAGATGGAGCGTGAGATGATCGGATACATTGAGTGCCATACCAAACACCAAGCTTCCGGGTGAAGCCTGGTGCTCGGTTTTGACGATTTTTGTTAACGTTGCCAGATCGATTAACTGTGTTTCTTCGTGTTTAACGTTTTCGATCATCGATTGATAAGGATCGTTTACCAGTTTGAACCCGGGTTCAAACCCCGCAATTATGGTACGTAATTTTAAACCTTTTTCTTGCAGCAGAGCGGTGACTACCCCTTCCAGTGTTTCATCATCACGACCGTAGATATTATCACCAAGGCGTTGATAAAGTTCCTCAATGATTGGGATGATGAGCTGGTCGGCCTCCTGCTCTGAACCGGCTTTCGCTGTGATGCGGATATCAACCTGTCCGGGATGTGCCAGGAGGCCAACAGTCGGGTTGGACTTTCCCTCCAGGTCTGCGATGATCTCATCAATCACAGATTCGCCCATAGAAGCGACATGCAAAACAGCAGCTTTGATCGTCTGAGATTGTAAATCGAAGCGCTCTTTTAAAAAGGGAATAATTTGATGATGGAGGAGGTGCTTCATCTCTTGGGGGACGCCGGGCAATGAGACGATGTATTTGGAATTCTGTTCAACAATGAAACAGGGTGCTGTACCAACTGGGTTGTGAACAGGGATGGCATTCTCAGGAATATAAGCCTGACGGCGGTTGTTTTCTGTTGGAATTCTTCCGTAAACCTGATACCTTTTCTCAATTTGATCCCAAAGTTCATCCCGGAACACCAGCCGTCGACCTACGGCATCGGCCACCGCCTGGCGGGTAGGGTCATCGATGGTTGGGCCTAAGCCACCGGTGGTGATAATGATATCAGCCCGTTGCAAACCTTCTTTGATGGTATTGGCAATGCGGACCGGGTTGTCACCGATGGTTGTGATCCGATAGATATCGATGCCATGATCGCGCATTGTTCTGGCGATATACGTTGAATTAGTATCTGTGATTTCCCCGAGAAGAAGCTCGGTACCAATGGTTAAGATTTCTAAGCTTGGCATAATTCCTCTGCATTGATTTTAACCCATAATTAGAACTAATTCACATCAAACTAATTCACATCAACTGAAAATTTCCTTAACAGGGCATTCTTGGTAGAATAGGATTAATCAATTGGCTAAAAATGCTGTTATGACCTATCAAAAAAAGCTTGGTAAAATCGGCGAAACGATTGCCGAAAAATATTTGGAAGGCGAAGGCTATCACTTACTGGAACGGAATTTCAATACCCGTTTTGGTGAAATAGACCTGGTAATGCTTGATGAAAACTGTGTTGTTTTTGTTGAAGTTAAAACCCGTACAACGACTGGCTTTGGTCACCCAGAGGACAGCATTACACCTTTGAAGCTGGAGAAATTGGAAAATGCAGCTTTATTGTGGTTGGAAGCGCACCCTGTATCTCCGGACGATTGGCGAATAGATGTAATTGCAATTCTTTTAGATCACCAAAAAGGTGTTAAAAACCTTCAACATTTTATTAATACGAGCTAATGTCTACAGTATCAAAAGAAGTACTGATTATCATTCTGGGGCCGACAGCCGTTGGTAAGACGGCGGTTTCGATTGACCTTGCGCAACGCTTTAAGGGAGAGATTGTTTCGGCAGATTCAAGACAGCTGTACCGGGGAATGGATATCGGCACAGCAAAACCCAGCACGGAAGAAATACAGGCCATCCCCCATCACTTAATTGATGTAGCCACCCCCGACCAGGCGTGGAGCCTGGCGATCTTTCAACGCGAAGCCTACCGGGCCATTGACCATATTCACAAGCGCGGTAAGCTGCCTTTTCTTGTGGGCGGTACGGGTCAATATATTCGAGCGATCCTTGAAGGCTGGCTCATCCCACCTCAGAGCCCAGATTCTGCGTTAAGGGAGGTAATTACTCAATGGGCAGAGATAATCGGCCCAGAAGCCCTGTATAAGCGTCTGGTGCGAATTGATCCGGCTGCCGGTAAAAAAATTGATTATAGAAACGTTCGTCGAACGGTGCGTGCACTTGAAGTCATTTTTAAAACGGGGCGGCGCTTTTCAGATCTGCGCCAGAAACAAACCTGCCGATACAGGCCGTTGGTTTTGGGAATTAATCGGCCGCGTGAAGTTCTGTATCAAAGGATTGATCAGCGGATTGATATGATGCTGGATCAAGGCCTGGTTCAGGAAGTACAAAATTTGCTTAATGCAGGCTATTCACCTGACTTGCCGACGTTATCTGCCATTGGGTATGCCGAAATTATCCAACACCTTCAAGGCCAAATCAGTTTGGACGAAGCCATTGCATTGATCAAACGTAATACCCGGATCTATGTCCGCCGGCAAGCCAACTGGTTTAAATCCGATGATGAGCGGATCAGGTGGTTTTATCTGCATGATGATGAAGAAGATGACCAGCTTGTCAATGCTATGGAAGACTATATAAGGAAAGAAATAATTGATGTATGATACAAAACCCTGGTTGGAGCATTATGATCATGGCGTTCCTGCTGAAATAGAACTTCCGAACCTCTCGCTGGTTGATTTGTTTAGAGACGCGGTTCAGGATGCAGGTGACGCCACCTGTACGATTTATGAGCATGAAACGCTTACCTATCTCCAGGTTGATGATCTTTCTGATCGAATTGCCCGGTTTTTGATTGACGTCGGTCTTCAAAAAGGTGACCGGGTGGGCATATTGTTGCCAAACTCACCGGCCTTTGTAGTCAGTTATTACGGAATACTCAAGGCTGGTGGGGTGGTAATGGCGCTGAACCCGGCCTACAAACCGGCTGAAATTGAAATACAAGCGATTGAAGCGGGTATTCGAGTGCTGATTTTGGGTGAGACATTTTACCCAATCGTCAAACCCCTGCCTTTTGCTAAAACATTAAAAACCATTGTTGTGGGGACGGCGTTGGGCTCAACACTTTCGGAAAGCGCTATTGCCTGGAATGAACTCATGAAGACCTTTGCCAGTGACAACCCGATTCCTGTGATTGTCAGCCCCAATGACCCGGCGGTATTCCAATACTCTGGCGGAACCACCGGTGCACCCAAATGCGCCATTGGCTTGCATCGCAACCTGGTTGCCAATGTTTATCAGTTTAACCATTGGTTGTTAAACACTGAGCCGGACAAAGAAACGATTCTGGTCGCCATTCCCGTTTACCATGTGTATGGCATGGTTTTAGGCTTGAACCTGGCGATAAAGATGCGAGCCAGAATGGTGTTGATCCCTGACCCAAAGCAAATTGAGGTCTTACTGGAAGCTATCCACACCCATAAGCCAACGTTCTTTCCAGGTGTTCCCAGCTTGTACGCCACCCTCAATCGTTATCCAGCTGTTCTGGCAGGAAGATATGATCTTTCGTCCATTAAGGCTTGCATTTCCGGCTCTGCGACGCTGCCAATCAAGGTCAAACAGGAATTCGAAGCATTGACGAAAGGGCATTTGGTTGAAGGATATGGCCTTTCTGAAGCGCCGACAGCCACCCATTGCAACCCGATACTTGGCGAGAATCGTGAAGGTTCCATCGGCTTGCCGCTTCCCAATGTGGCGTGCAAAGTAGTCGACCTAGAGACCGGCGAAAATGAAGTTGAAATTGGCGAGATTGGCGAGCTCATCATCAAAGGACCCCAGGTGATGGCCGGCTATCATCAACGGCCCGACGAAACTACCCTGACCTTGCGAAATGGCTGGTTGTTTACCGGGGATGTGGTACGGATGGACCATGACGGATACTTCTATATGGTTGACCGAAAAAAAGATGTTGTCAAAGTGGGTGGATTTCAAGTGTGGCCGAATGAGGTTGAGGCTGTGATTATCAGACACCCCAAGGTTCGAGAGGTGGCTGTAGCGGGGTTAATTGATGAAGATGGGAATGAAGCGGTAAAAGCCTGGGTGGTACTGGAAACGGGTGAAGAAAGCTCAGCTGAGGAAATTCAAAGGTTTTGCGATCAATACCTGACACGGTATAAAATCCCCAGATATATTGAATTCAGAGCGGGGCTGCCTCGAACCATTGTGGGTAAGGTCTTGAGACGAGTTTTATCGTCAGAGGTGTGAATTGAAAACTACTAAAAAGGCTGTGAAATACTTTTCACAGCCTTTTTATATTTATGTAACCTGCTGGTCATACAGCTTTTTGTGGGATACCCCCTGTTTTTTCTACAGGTGTGGGGAAGATGTCGTAGAATTCCGAGGCTGTAATGGATTCAACTTCCAAAAGCTTCTCGGCAATTTTGTCCAGTTCACCCCGGTATTGATTTAAAATCTCCTTGGCCTTGTCGTAAGCTTCCTGAACCAGGTTTTGGATTGCCGTGTCGATCTTCTCTGCGACATGTTCAGAATAATCACGTTGCTCAGAGATCTCACGTCCAAGGAAGACCAATTCTTCTTTCTTTCCGTAGACCATTGGGCCCAAGGCATCGCTCATGCCCAGACGCATAACCATTGTGCGGGCGAGTTTTGTGACCCGCTCTAGATCGTTGGAGGCGCCTGACGTGATGTCATTGAAGACAAGTTCTTCAGCTGCACGCCCGCCCAGTAAACTGACCATGTCACTCATGATCTGTTTGCGGGATTTGAGCATCCGATCTTCTTCGGGGAATGCAATGGTATAGCCGCCAGCTTCGCCGCGTGGAATAATGGAAACTTTTTGAACCGTATCTGCTTCAGGTAAGGCGTTAATTACCACCGCGTGGCCGGCTTCGTGATAGGCAATGATTTTCTTTTCGTTTTCATTGATTAAACGGCTCTTTCTTTCTGGGCCTGCGATAACCCGCTCGATGGCTTCCACAAATTCGGGATGTTCAATGATACGTTTATTACGACGAGCTGCCAGAATTGCGGCTTCGTTAACCAGATTTTCGATATCTGCACCGACGAAACCAGGTGTTGAGCGAGCAATATCATTCAGGTCTACATCTGGCGAGATCGGCTTGCCTTTGACGTGTACTTCGAGGATTTCCTCGCGCCCTTTGATGTCTGGACGATCCAACACAACCCGACGGTCAAAACGCCCCGGCCGCAAAAGCGCAGGATCGAGGATATCGGGGCGGTTTGTGGCTGCAATAATGATCACATTAGTATCGGTATCAAAACCATCCATTTCCACGAGGAGTTGATTCAGGGTTTGCTCGCGTTCATCGTGACTACCGCCCAAACCAGCACCGCGATGCCGTCCAACGGCATCGATCTCATCTACAAATACAATGGCTGGTGAATGTTTTTTAGCCTGCTCAAACAAGTCTCTTACCCGACTGGCGCCGACACCAACAAACATCTCAACAAANNAGTCCCGGGGGCGCCAACCAACAAAACGCCTTTCGGGATACGAGCGCCGAGGGAAATAAATTTTTGCGGTTCACGCAAGAATTCAACAACTTCCTGGAGTTCTTCTTTGGCTTCTTCAACGCCGGCAACGTCTTCAAACGTAACCGTGGGGTGGTCTCCTGAGAACATACGGGCTCTGGATTTTCCAAAAGACATGGCAGCCGTGTTGCTGCCCTGGGCCTGACGGAAGATGAACCAGAACATCGCAATCAATATGATGAAAGGCAGGATGTAACTGAGAACGGAAACAATCCCAAGGAACGAACTGGGAAGTTTGATATCAACAATAATTTCTTCGGCTGCCAGATCTTCTGGCTTGACTCCCAGGTCAACCAATTGGGCGATTAACGGTGTGCTTGGGTCTTTTGTGGATGTCTTCAGACTGTTATCTTTGTAGGTTATCTGAAGACGGCTATCGTCTTCAATGATTGATTTCACCTTACCTTCGCGAATGTCCGTCGCGAGTTGATTGATAGGGATTTCCACGCTGCGTTCGTTTTGTTTATTAACGGTGAAGAATACCATCGTTATTATTGCTATAAACAGCATTAAATAGATGATAAACGATTGGTTTCTTGGCTTCACTGATTCCTCCAGATGATCAATGCATCATTTTTGTTAATTTTGTTCACGTATTATACCAACCCCAAATGTGGTTTACTAGTGAACTTATAAAATGTTCAATAAATCTTATGAATATCTTATAAATTAATTGCTCGCCGGAGCAATTCCCGGTCGTTATCAGCAGCCCAGCTGGCAAACTCATTGACAGAGCGGGTGATATTTTCATCCCTGTGCTGGGAGGCTTCTTTGTGAAAATTATCGAGTTTACTCAAAGCCGATTCCCGCTTTTTGAAAAAACGAGCAAAAGCTTGCTCTATGCTTTGATTGTCCTCGATTGGAATTTTTTCCAATGCAGAGGGATGGGTTAACGAAACGTCGGCAAATTTTCCTAATTGGGCTTTTTGCCAAAGGTGCGGATAAACCTGTTCTTCGAAATGCATCAGTCTGTGCAGCGTTTCGACGACGTTTGCAGCCGGTGGATTTTTTCTCACATTGGGTCCCCAATTGGGCTCTGCCCTGAGCCAAGTATCAATCACTGCTGGTGTGGCGCGCAGTGTGGCTATGTCAACCAGTGGATTAACGGCCAGCGGTTGACCGTTTGTGCCAAGTTCCTGCTGCAGCCATGCTTTAACGTCACCCAGGTTACCGCCTGTCCATAGGTTTTCCTGATTCCCGTTCTTAATCCAAAAGGTGGCAAACCCGAAGGTGTCCGTGGGAAACAGGTCATCGCTGAGGTTGTCGCCAATCATTACGGCAGGCTTTTCAGGCCAACCCATGCGCCCCAAGATTTCAGCATAATATGCTAAATGCGGCTTTGTGAAATGAAAATCATCGTACACGGTGAATAACGCGAAGTCGTTTGGTTCGAGCCCTGCCCATTGAATCCTTTGAAAAGTGGCTGAATGAGGGAAAAGCGGGTTGGTCGCGATGGCTATCTGCAAACCCTGAGACTGGCACCATTTCACCAAATTTGAAGCTTCGGGTCTGACCTGGGTAACGGATTGGACATGTGGATATTCTTGTTGGTAGAAGGTAGCAAGGATTGGTTGACAGACGTCTTCAGTTGTTCCCAGTTGAGGATAGAAATTCTCGTTAAAAACTTCGCGTAGTGTTCTGGTGGGATTCTGATTGGTCAGCATCATCCCTACCGCAGTATCAACCTGAGATGTAATTTTTTCTTTCGGACCGAGATGGCTGAGGGCTTGGCTTAGCAAATCAAAGTAGAGGGGTAGAAATCGATCCATATGGGCCGATAGCAGGGTGTCATCAAGGTCTAACAAAACTGTAAGAGACATTGTGTTTACTTGAAAAGCTCAAAGATTGGATGGCATTCCCCGCAACCAACATAGGGGTTCTCAACATCTTGATGGGACTTTGTGCAATATGCGCTGACTTCAACGCGTTTCATAAGCCCAAAAAGATTTGATTTTATCTCACCTGTTAAAATCATGTGCGGGCAGGCATTGGCGTGGGTAATGTCAGGTACCGGGCATGTTTTACAATATTTTAATTCCCAAGGGGGGGTGCTACGTCCAACTAAGCGGCACTCTTCATGATGCTTGCCGCGAAAATAATCACCATAGAAATACGGGCATTCTTTCCCGATCGTGGGAATTTTCATTGCTTATTCGCCAAGAATAATCCCCGTACAGAGGATATGAAAAAAGATTAATGATGGCAAATAGCACTTACACACGTGTAATATAATTACTGTTGCGAGTGTCCACGCGGATGGTATCACCGAGGTTAATAAAAGAAGGGACCTGGACTTCGAGGCCGGTTTCTGTAATCACCTTTTTGGTCACGCCTGTTGCCGTATCGCCACGGACAGCGGGTTCAGCCTTGGTTACCAGCATATCCACAGAGGTAGGTAATTCAACATCAAGGGCTTCGCTTTCAAAAAACATCAGTTTGACATCCATGTTGGGCTTTAGGTATTGCACCTGATCACCAAGGATGTCAGCATTGACCGGATATTGCTCGTAGGACTGGTTGTCCATAAAGTAATACAAGTTGCCATCAACATATAAAAACTGGGCGTTGTGATAATCAAGGCGGATATCCTGCACCCTGTTACCTGAGTTAAAGGTCATTTCTAAGATGGTACCCTTGCGAAGATCGCGAGTTTTAATGCGAATAGTAGCTGCACCACGACCGGGCTTGTTGTGAGCATATTCCAAAACTTTATACAGATTGCCATCCTGCTCAAAAGTTACGCCCTTGCGTAATTCATTGACATTGATCATAAATTTTCCTTTCCTTCCTGTAAAACACCATCAAGATTATAGTCCAGACAGTGTTGGTTTACAAGTCAGTGACTTTAAGCGCTGAGCAAGATTTGTTGATTCTCTTTTTTGTAAAAAATCAATCATTCATTGACAGATTCAGCTTTTAAGAGACAAAGATGATAGCCTATCCTTGAAACGATAAGATAAGGCCTGTTTTTATTTAATTAATAACCCAATCGCGTGTGAGTGCATTCATTATCTGTTATGTTTACAAGTATTCGAGGCGCTTTTCGGTTTATAATGTGAATGAGTAAACATAAACGATTGATCGATTGCTTTCAAGCTACTTTAAGAGTGCTAAAGAATAAACGAAAAGCGTAACCTAAGTGTATTTAAGCTGTTTTACTCATTGAAATTATCAACTGCCTGACCGAAAAGAGGAAAAAGTGCTTTCAATTCATAAGATTGACCTAGAAGACAATGCAGATGTGATGCGTTTCGTCAACCTCCCCTTTAACCTGTATGCTGATCATCCTCAATGGACGCCTCCTTTTATTGTTGACGTGAAAACAATGCTCAACCCTGAAAAACACCCTTTTTACGGGCATTCAGAGGCTGAATTCTTTGTTGCCAAGAGAAATGGCGAGGTTGTTGGGAGGATTGCCGCACTGGAAAACAAACCCTTTAATCGCTACCATGCTGCGAAGGATGCTGAGTTTTATCTCTTTGACTGCATTAATGATCAGGAAGTTGCTAACCTGCTTTTTGAAACGGTTTTTGACTGGGCCCGAAAGCGGGGGTTGAACAAAATGGTTGGGCCGAAAGGTTTTGGTCCCCTGGATGGATATGGTATCCAGATAGAAGGCTTTGAACATCGCCAAATGATGAATATGATGAATTACAACTATCCCTATTATCGAGACCTGGTAGAAACTATAGGATTTACAAAGGTGGTAGATTTTGTGTCCAGTTATGTTAACCCTCAGCAGTTTCAGCTACCTCCAAAAGTGAGAAAAGCTGCTGATATCGCTAAAAAACGTGGTACTTTTGAAGTTTTGAATTTTAAGAACAAACGCGAGCTTAAAAGCTGGGCTGGAAAAATTGGTCAAGCATATAATCAGGCGTTTGTGAATAACTGGGAATATTACCCTTTAACCCAGAGAGAAATTGATTTTGTTGTGAACAACGTAATGACCATTGTTGACCCAGACCTGATTAAAATAATTGTGAAAGATGGTAATGTGGTGGGTTTTGTATTTCCTTTTCCAGACGTTTCAGCAGCGATGCAAAAAAATAAAGGCAAATTAGGCCCAATTGAAATTATTCGTTTGTTGATGGAAATAAAACGCACAAATTGGATTGCTTTTAATGGTGTAGGCATTCTTCCCGAGTACCATGGTTTAGGCGGCAATGCGGTCATGTATGCGGAACTGGAAAAATCAATGCATCAAAATGTGCAATTTATCAATGCTGAGCTTACCCAGGTGGCAGAAACCGCTAAACAGATGCGTAATGATTTGAAAAACCTCGGTGTGAAGTTTTATAAAAATCATCGTGTTTATCAACGGGAAATTTGACTGACTGATCCGCAATTCGTTGAATATTTAAAATCAGTGCTGCTTCAGCTGATGGCATTATGTTGATACGGAACCCACCCCTTTCATTTGATGAGGTGATTTTGGCCATGAATTATTTAAAAATTCATGCCAACAAACGGAGAAAAGATTAAGATTTTTAAAAAAATTCTTAAGTATGCCCAGCTTGCCCCTTATTCATTCTTATGCTAAACTAGCCTTTAGCCATTGACTTTTTCGTAAAAGCCATTAATAAAAAGGCATCATGAACCTTGTTTTGTCAATCATCAATGGGGTTTATCTTTGTTGCTGCTCATGGAAAGAGATTAATTATTTGAAGCGTGAGGGAATTTTATGTTGGATGAACTGATAATTATTGCTAAAAAATCGTTCGCAAGTATTGCATTGACCAGTGATGATGTTTTTAACATCCTTTTTTCTTTGTTTGTGGCTGCTGCTATCGGTGTGATTGTCTCTCAGGTGTATAAACTCACTCATCGGGGCGTAAATTATGAGCTGACTTTTATGTCATCGCTCGTTTTACTTCCGACAGTTGTTGCCTTGGTTATGCTCTTTATCAGAAGCAACCTGGTATTGTCTTTGGGCTTGGTGGGGTCATTATCGATCATCCGATTTCGAACGCCGATTAAAGACACACGCGNNATATGGTCTATCTTTTTTGGGCGATTGCTATAGGTTTAGGAGCAGGTACGTTTAATTGGGCAATGGTCGCGCTGGCATCTGCATTTATCCTGGTGGTGATTTTCATTATGTACCTGATTAAATATGGACGATCACAGAACCATGATTATATTCTGGTTGTTTCTGGTACGTCTGAATTTGATCAGGCAGAGATAAAAAGAATAATCAATGGTTTTACCAAAGATGCTAAAATGCGTTCGCAGACTCTCGATGATGAATTGTGGGAAACAGTCTACGAATTGAGTTTGAGCGAGACAAGTGAGCCAATTGAAAACTTGTTGAAAGCGCTAAAAGAGATTGACGCAATCTCAAATGTGTCTCTATTAGCGCCACAGCTTGCCTTGCCTGTTTAGGATTTCGGAAACTTAATGATTGAAAGAGACATCCCATCAGCTGCAACAAGATTTGAACGAAAGTATCGTTGCAATGGTGCTCAGTATCATGCGGTAAAGAACGCACTTTATCCGTACCTTTCGAGAGACTATTACACTCAAAAAGCACCGAAACACCGGTATCTTGTGCGAAGTTTGTATTTTGATACAAGCCATTATCAGATGTTTGTTCAGAAAGCTGGCGGTGATTCTGATCGAATTAAGTACCGTATCCGGACCTATGGCCAATCAGCCCGTGAGAATCCGGATATACGGGTTGAAATGAAAATTCGTGAAGCAAACTTAATCAAGAAATTTGGCGCTTATGTGACTGTTGAAGAATGCCAACACTTCCTTCAGCACCGTCATTGGGAAAATCAGGATGACTTGGTATTGCAAGAATTTGAACGCCAAGCCCACTTATTAAACTTACTTCCGAAAACGCTGGTAGAGTATTATCGTGAAGGCTTTCAGGCTAAAGATGCTAGTGGGACGCGCATCACCTTTGATCATCGCGTGAAAAGCGCCCACTCGCGAGTGTTATTTCCTGAAAATAAATTTTGGCACATACATCATGAACAAATGATCGTTCTGGAAGTCAAACACACGACCCCTATTCCTGTGTGGTTTTCTCAAATTGCTAAGGTCCACGGTTTACGTTTGATCGCGAATAGTAAATTCTCCTTAGGTATTCAAGCCAGTCAGCCAGATCTGACTTTTCCTGGTTGGAGTAATTTTTAAATGAACCACAGTTCAAAGAAAACCTGTGCTTTTACTGCTGTTGATGTCACTGGGGGTAATACCTACAACAACGGCGTTATTTGATAAGCCGGCACCAATTGAAGATGAGAGTTTTGAACTGGTAATACAGGGGAATTAAACCATTGTTCCAAGCCAATATTCCGCAGTTAATTATTGATAATTGTTGTAACGCTCAGTAAATAAGTGTTGGAGGGTATGTGTGTTTTCCCGGTATCCGTGCTTTAAGGTGAATTATTCACCTCGATGTAGTAGACTAAGTGTGTTAAAAATCCATGATAAACAAAAAGGTTAAGTAGGATAATGCAAGAAAGAAAAGCGGAGCCTAAATTATTTATAATATTGTTAATCGTTGTATTGATTGCCATCATCGGGGCAGCGATTATTTTGGTAAATACCGTCACACGCACGATTGATTCGGCAATATCCCCACTTCAAAATGTTAACAACACGTTGAGTACACAGGTTTCACAATTGTTACACCCCACACCAACGGTGATCCCCGACCCGGTTACCATCATTCGGGAGGTCCAATCTCTCGCACGCTTAGAAACGATTCAGTATTCAATTCAGAAAGTTATTACAGCAGAGGTCAACCAGGGTGTGCTGGGGCCTCTTTTCGGTGATAAATTATTGTTGGTGGCGCATGGCTATGTCATCGCGGGTGTAGATTTATCGCGCCTGTCAGCAGATGCCCTGCGGTTAAAAGATGATGTGCTCGTTGTCAGCCTGCCGGAAGCTGAAGTATTTATTGCCACACTCAATAATGAGAAATCATATATTTATGATCGTACAACGGGGGTCTTTCGGAAAAGCGACCCTGATTTAGAAACTGCGGCTCGACGCGTGGCCGAGCAAGAAATCTATGATGGTGCGATTGAAGATGGCATACTGGAACAGGCACAAACCAATACAGAAATCTTTTTGGAAAGGTTTTTTAACACGCTGGGGTATGCGCGAGTGCACTTTGAATAGCCAACTCATTAATGCGAATTTTGAAATACTGATTTAAGTGAGTCTGTTATTCAGGAAAGCATTTGTCCATTTCTGGTTTGAAATTCTCTATTTGGAGCAAGAAAGCTCTTGAATACATTCAAGAGCTTTTAGTTTTCGGTTTCACCAACTTGGAGGGAATTAGCGCTCGAACTTGCTGATCGTGCAGGAGCTTGATTAACAATCGGACGCGTTCACTGCCTTCTAGCCGGACGTCAAAGATTGCCTGATAACCTTCGAATGGCCCCCCGGAGATGATCACCGGATCTCCTTTTACAAGTTGCTCTCCGCTCAAGCTGGGTTCTTTGTTAACACGCTCAACATTCTGCTTGATTGTATTAATCACTTCATCTGAGACCACCGCTGGCATAAAATCGAAACTGACGACACGGTTTACACCTGGAATATAGTGTAAACTCGAAAGGGGGGTTGAATTCAGGTCAACATGCACAAACAAGTAACTTGGAAAAAAGGGTTTGATCTTGCGTGAACGGGGGTTTACAGGATTCACACGTAAGCGGGGATAAAAAACCTCAATTTGGCGATGATGCAATTGAGAGAAAAGAAAATCTTCCCTATTCGGTTTGCTTTGTAACACATACCAGGACAAATTCATCGGCTCCTGGCTTGTGTGGGGGTGGTTGGATTGCATTGTTGCCACTATTGCCTTGATTACTCTTGAAACGGACCTTTAATAAAATTCTGTTTAAACAGGTTACCACTAAAACAGAGTGAGAGCTTAAGATGGTACGTATTTTTCTGCGAGGAAAATTATATCTTTGCTTTGAAATAAATGTTTTCGATCATGAAGTTCGTTAACTGTTTGAAAATTAAAGGATCAAAAAACCTTGCTATCATGATTCAGTTGTCAATAAAGAATCGTAAATAGCCATCTTAGATATGCAAAGATGGCCGTAAACCAACATGCAATATCAAATCAACCGAACGTCCGAAGCTGGATGGTTAATCACCCTTTTTGTTGCTTGCCCGCAATAAAAAGATGCCGATCAGGACGACCAATAGACCAATTACAATACCGGTTAACTGTGAAGAATTAATTCCGGGATATGAACCGATTCCTATAAAGTCAGCCATCAACGACAGCAAGGCAATAACAAAACCAACAACAACTGCAACCAGACCAAAGGATCTTTTATTCATGCTTACCTCTTTCAAACGCATTACTCAATGTGATTGCTGATCAAGTTTCAGGGTGCTTTTTCTGTGACTGTTATCCTCTTTTATGATAACAGAGAAACGGGTTTTTCAAAGTAATTTTTTAATTATTCTGCTGTGGAAACAGCCTTACTAGAAGGTTGTTTTTCTTCTTATGCACAAACTGAGGACATTAATTATTCAATGGATGCTTCACTGCAACACAATTCAAATGCTTCATCAAATGATAAAGTGTTTTTCTTGTGTGATCTGCAACGAGAAATCCACCATGATGAAACGATTTTAAATTCAATAAGAGGTATTAATACTGAGCGTCAGGTTTATTTTTGTTTTTGCTTCGCAGTGCAAATTGAACGATTCGTTCATAGCCATGATCGATTAATGCGATGATTTCAGCGGCGATGATGGCTGGATCTTCCTCAGTAACATAAGGGTCAGGGACGTCATCCGGCTTTCCATTGACAACTTCTGTCAGAAGACAAATCCGATCTGCAAAGATTGGAAATTCCTGGTGAAGTGCTTCTTTCTGGTTGTTCTCCATAACAAGAATCAGATCTGCCTGGGCGAGGATTTCCTTTGTAATTGGCCTCGATTTATGCAAGGATAGGTTTAGCGAATACCTTTCAGCTTGAGTTAAGGCTTCTGGGGTGACTGGTTGACCGTATGTCGTCCAGGTACCAGCACTGGAGACACTGATGTGACTGTCGTCGCCATTTCGGACGACAGACCGCGCAAAATAAATCGCGGCAATGGGAGAACGAAAACGGTTTGCTGTACAGATAAATAGAATTGATAGCATTGGGCAATAAACCTAAAAAAATGAGATCATGTAATGTCTTGAAACCAAAACTTACACGCCCTTTAGGAGAAGGCGCTCGAGTTGAATTTGATTGTACCGGCTGATTTCTAAAGCTTCAACTTAGAGCTACACGGCCAGCACTTTTTGACGAAGTTTATCTGTTTGAATTTACTGGAAGGTTGATGGCATTGACAATGCCAACAGGAATCAATTGCAGTAAATAACAAACAATTATTTGTGACTCATTAAATAAGGCTGATGCGTGATACTTTATGTGCTGGTATTGCAATGAGAAGTGTGATTTTCAGCATTTGTGTTTGATGAGCCGTTAACAACTTAATTAAAAAAAAGACAGCACGCCTCTAAGCCAGAATGTTGGCAATGATTATTTATGTTAGCTAATCGCTTGCTGTCTCAGGGTTGTGGTCTTTTCCTGGGGACCAACAACCAGTCCCCTCTTTTTAAAATGTAGTCAACGTCTAAATTGTTATACCGTAGCATCTCTTCAAGAGAGGCGGAAAGCTGGTTTGCCAAATCCTGAATTGAGATCTTTCCCTCTTCGACCTGGTGAGCTTCGAATAAAGGCAGCTCGCTGACGTCGGTCGTATTTACCGGGATGATTACCAACCAATTGGACCAGAGTGGAACAATCAGGTCAAAATTAATGGCGGTGATTGCTTCAACGCTTGTGTGATATTTATTGGCAAATAATTGAAGGGTTTCACCTTCAGCCACACGATGAATGACAAAAAATTGTTCATCACCAATCGGTGTATCTAAAGCAAAAATGACATTTGTTTGGGTTGGGGTTGGTGAAATTTGTGTTTCTGTTGCAGTTGGCTTTGTTGGGCTTTGGAAGTTTGGTAATCCTGTAAGGTTTTCAGTTGCTGACGTTGGAGTCATTGTTGGACGGAGTATTTCTGTTGAAGTGGGCGTGAATGCCAGATTCGTTTCAATAAAACCCGGCACCCTGAATCGAAAAAATATGAGAAGTGTAATGACTACAAAGCAAATACTGGCGCCGATGATCAGATAACGTTTTCTTGGGGCTGAACCTTTGTATTTGAGTAAAATCTCCTTGGGCATTTTATCCCCGGGCGCGGATTTGTAGATCGGGCATTGGGGATAATCATTCTGCAAACAATATCGCCATTGATGCTCGAAGGATGGAGTCTCCATAGGATACACGTGAGTGCAACCATTTAGCTTTGAGGGGAAGGTAGAAAATGATGCGGGGCCGCCTTTGAGCCCTAATTTGGGGCAGCTATTCTGACAGTGGGCATTCAGTTGATCTGGATAACTGGCGTGCATATAGTAATCCGTATTTTTTCTTTTCAAAGGAAATTAATTGTTAACCATCAGACAAACTAATTATTCATCAGTGTCTGTTTCGATTTCTTGCAGGGGGATAAACAAATCTTCACTCTGCCCATCCATATAATACTTTTCGCTGCCATAAATCGTCGGTGAATAATATTCAAAGCCACCGTAATAATAACCGCGGTTGTGTGGGATACGGTTCATAACGACGCCAAGCAAATTGACGCCCACCCGATTAAATTCTTCAAGGGGTGTTTTTGCGATCAATGCACGAGTTTTTCCGGGACGGATTACATAAATCAGACCGTCAGTTTTAGAGGCGAGAATTTGTGCATCAGTAACAATTGCAGGGGGTGTGTCAATCACAATCATATCAAAGCATGCCCGTAAATCTGTCAGGATCTTTTCCATCCTCTGGCTGCCCAGCAATTCAGATGGATTGGGCGGCAGACCGCCTGAGGTAATCACGTTCAGAAAAGGAATTTCGGTGGCTATTTGAAGGACATCCTCCAGTTTCAGCTTTCCGCGGAGCAGATCTGAAAGCCCCGCTCGATTGGAGATGTTTAAGCGCTGATGAACATTGGGGCGGCGCAGATCCGCGTCCATCAAAAGCACACTTTTATTGCTCCCAGACAGGATGACAGCCAGATTTGAGGCGATGGTGGTTTTCCCCTCCTCCGGCCCAGAACTGGTGACGACAATCGTTTGCAATTTTTGGTCAACGCTGAAAAATTCCAGGCTGGTACGCATGGAACGAAAGGCTTTAGAAATGGGGGAGCGTGGCTGTTTGGCTACGAAGCTCCCTTTATTTCGGTTTTTATGTGTACTGCGCCCTGAATCCATATCTGCCACCAGACCAATAACAGGCAGAC
>LSQX01309805.1_pt2 | contig 87216 bp, 75 predicted proteins | sample 654561 | NCBI WGS metagenome assembly LSQX01 (sample SAMN04489861, study PRJNA283612) | anaerobic digester metagenome | isolation source: 4 biogas reactors fed with cattle manure at either 37C or 55C with and... | place: Denmark: Kongens Lyngby | collected 2014 | reverse complement strand
TTCATTACGAGTGAATTGCTCTACCACTGAGCCACATCGGCGTCCTTTCGGGCACGCATTAAAATATACAAATAGTGAACCCTAATGTCAAGTGCGTGAAATGCACCAAATGTATTATCCGGAAAGAATTTGATTCGCGGAAATAAATAGACTATCCGGCAATGATGCGATTTGCAGAAAGAAGAGTTTCAGCTTTTACTTTCTCAAAATCAATCGTGGTCAGTTCTCCTTTGTATTTAACAAAGCACCCGTTGATCATAACGGACTCCACGGCTGAAGAAGGCGTTCCGTAAACCAAGGAAGAAATCGGATTCCCAACAGGCCATACCGAAGGATTATCGCATCGAACGATTTGAAAATCAGCACACATTCCCGGAGCGATGACGCCGCAATGTTCAAAGCCTAACCCGCAAAATCCCGCCCTGGTAGCCATGTACAGGGTGTCCTCGGCATTCATGTCTTCCGGATTACCGAACACACCTTTTGCGATCAAAGACGCCAAGCGCATTTCCGAATACATATCCAAACTGTTATTGCTTGCGCTTCCATCTGTTCCGATACAAACGTTCACCCCACGTTCCAACAGTGCTTTTACATTGCATATACCGGACGCGAGCTTCAAATTGCTCGACGGATTATGAGCAACCGTTACATGGTTTTCCGCAAGTATTGCGCGATCATTATCCGCTAAATGAACCCCGTGAGCCGCAATGCAAGGCACGTTAAAGATTCCGAAATCATATAATGCCTCAGCGGGTGTCTTACCATATCGGGCAATGCAATTATCCACCTCAGTTCGGGTCTCAGACAGATGAACATGTATCGAAACGTCCGAAGCCAGAGCCTCTTCAGCCAATTGGGGATACAAATAATCCGGATACAAATAAATCGAGTGTACCATCAGCGAAACGCGGAGAAGGCCGTCATCCAGAGAATGAAAAGACTTCCGAAAATCACGGAGAGAATGCGGATCCGTCCTCCATTTCCCATCTTCGTTGATTTTTCCGTCATGAGAAAGATTTAATCGGAAACCTGATTCCAGTGCCGCACGGGCGGTCTGCTCGCCCATAAAATACATATCGGCTGACGCTCCCGTCCCTCCGCTGATCATTTCCGCGATACCGAGAAGGCTCGCATAGTAAACGTCAGATTCAATTAAACGGCTTTCACGGGGTAGAATAACCTTGAAAAGCCAATCCTCCAGAGTCATGTCGTCTGCTGTATTCTTCAGTATTGACATCGGGATGTGCGAATGACCGTTCGCAAAAGTCGGTAATAAAATGCGATCGGTTCCGATGTAAACATCATATTCGGGAATACGCCCGGCGATGTTAGGGGGTTGCGAATCATCACTTTCATTATTCGACTCAGCTACCAGGCATAATGACTGTACGGCTTCATCCGGACTCGTTCCGACATAAAGAATTTTGCCGTCACTTACAGAAATGCAGGAGTTTCTCAGAACAGAAGCCCCGCCCTGCTCATCAGGGGTCACCAGCGTAATGTCTTTAATGATTAGCGGACGATTCATTTTTTCTCCCGTCAGATGTCCCACGAAGATATATATTTTTCTTGTTCAGGTGTCAGTACGTCAATGTCCTTTTTCTTATCTAAAAGAAGTAAGCGGGCAACCCTGTCGTCGATTTCCGGAGGAATATCAAATACACCGATCTCCAAGGATTTTCCATGTAAGGCCAAATATCTTGCGGAGAGCGCTTGAAGTGAAAAGCTCATATCCATGATTTCTGCGGGATGTCCATCGCCCGAGGCCAAATTGACAAGCCTTCCCTCAGCTAAAATCGATATTGTTCTTCCGTCTCGGAGTATATATCCTTCTATTCCGTTTCTTAACTCAGATTTTGAGTCCGACAAAGCCTCCAGATCCTCAATGTTCACTTCGACATCGAAGTGCCCGGCATTACAGCAAATCGCACCGTTTTTCATTCGATTAAAATGCCTGCCCGAAATCACGTCCTTACAGCCGGTGACTGTTATGAAAATATCACCGATGGATGAAGCTTCATCCATCGTCATAACATCGTACCCTTCCATGATCGCTTCACAAGCTTTCACCGGGTCAATTTCCGTTACTGCAACTCTTGCACCAAGGCCCTTGGCGCGTAAAGCAATTCCCTTGCCACACATCCCGAAACCGGCAACAACAACAATTTTCCCGGAAATTAAGAGGTTTGTTGCGGACATGATTGCAGTCCAGACGGATTGTCCCGTTCCGAATCGATTATCGAAAAGATGTTTACACCTCGCATCATTGACCGCTATGGCCGGATAACACAATCGTCCTTCACTCGCAAGAATCTTCAGTCGATGGACACCGGTCGTCGTTTCCTCACATCCTCCGATAAGATCGCGGCGCGCTTCTGAGCACGTAGAATGCAAGAGCATGCAAAAATCTCCGCCATCATCGATCACGATATGCGGATTTGAAGATAGTGTTACTGCCAAATGATTCAAATATGTTTCTTCGCTTGCGCCGTGAACACAATATACATGCACACCCTCGGAAGCAAGTGCCGCCGCTACATCATCCTGCGTAGAAAGAGGATTACATCCGGTCAAATAAACATCCGCTCCACCTGACCGAAGTACTTTCGCAAGGCAGGCGGTCTTCGCCTCGACATGGACACTGATTGCGATTCGAAGACCGTCAAATGGCTTTTCTTCAATCAGTTCTTTCTCGATACGACGCAAGACCGGCATATTCCGATACGCCCATTCGATTTTCTTATGACCGTAAGGAGCTAACTCTATATCTTTGATAATGTATTCAGGAATCTGCATTTTAACCTCCGATCAATTAAATGACTCGGTTTGAATTGATGCGACAATCAAGTCGATGAGATTCCGGGCGGACTGAGCGGCGGTATGTATCACTTCATCATGAGATAACGGATTACCCGTCATTCCGCTGGCCATATTCGATATCAGCGACAAGCCGACAACTTTCAAACCGCTATGTGAAGCAACAATTGCTTCCGGAACGGTAGACATGCCCACGGCAGATGCACCCAAAAGAGAAAGCACCCGGATTTCGGCGGGGGTTTCATATTGAGGCCCGCGCATATAAGCATAAATTCCGGCAGAAATTCTCGAGGATGATTTCTGCGCCAAATCGAGTATCATTTCCGATAATTCTTTGTCGTAAACAGATGTTTGATCCGGAAATCTCGGTCCGTAACGATCCAAATTGGGACCTCTGAGTGGCGACTCGCAGAAAAATGAAAGGTGATCCGTGATCAGCATAATATCGCCCGGATTCATCTCGGGATTCAACCCACCCGCAGAATTCGTCAGAATCAAGTTTCTGACTCCGAGCTCAGCCAGAACTCTTACAGGAAAACAAGCCTGTTCTGTTGAATAACCTTCGTAATAATGAAATCTGCCTTGAAGAATATAAACAGTCTTGTTCCCGATTTCGATTGCCAAAAGGTTCCCCGAATGTCCCGCAACAGTTGTTTCGGGGAAATTGGGAATGTCAGCGTATGGCATTCTTCCGATGACATAGTAACTTGATAACAGTTCCGATAATCCGGATCCAAGAACTACTGCTGTATGGATATTCGGAGGGAAAACTCCCCGAATTCTGTCACAAGCCTCAGCAATTTTACTGTATTGATCTTTTTCCATCATTCACTCTGTTCCTTGCCGCAGCAGTTCTTGTATTTTTTACCGCTTCCGCAGTAACAAGGATCATTTCTGCCGATTTTCGTCGAATCGCGCCGTACGGGCTGTTTGGCAACCGGAGTGCTTGAGGATTGAACAGATGCCTTTGTTTGAATCGTCTGAGCGGAAGGCCCGGATATGTCATCTCCATGTCCCTCCTGTAGTTTGCGAACAGAGGTTTTGCGAGAAATTCTTTGATCCGGCACGATGTTCGCTTTCATGATCATTCGAACCGCATCCATTTGTATGGAAGCATTCATTTCATCAAACATCTCGGAGCCTTCCAGCCTATACTCGATGACGGGGTCCTTCTGCCCGACACTTCTCATTCCGATGGCATATCTCAGCTGATCCATGGCGTCGATATGATCCATCCATTTCTGATCTACATTATATAGAAGAATCTGTCTTTCCGCTTCTCTGAAAATCTCCGGAGTGATCGTCTCATCTCTTTGCTCAAAGCGGGCAAGAGCTTGTTCGGTTAGCACACCTGCGATTTCCGAGGCGTCAATCGAATCGGATTCCGATCCGATAATCTGATCCGCGATTTCCAAATCACCGAATGTTTCTTTGATTTTTAACGATAGCGCGAGCTTCTCTGTTGAGGATATTGTACCGTCCAAAGCAAAATCCTGAATAATTTTCTCAGAAGAGGATCGAATCATCTTGATATAAGTTTCGTGAATATCTTCTCCGTCCAAGACTCTTTTTCTCTGCGCGTAAGTAATGTTTCTCTGCACATTCATGACGTCGTCATATTCGAGAACGTGTTTTCTGGAACTGAAGTTTAAACCCTCGATCTTCTTTTGAGCAGTTTCGATTTGTTTGGAAAGATACCCGGATTTGATCTCGACCGAATCATCAACTCCGAAGGTATTAAACAGAGCGTTCGCACGTTCGCCGCCGAAAAGACGCAGCAAATCATCGTCAAGCGCAAGAAAGAACCTGGATCGTCCCGGATCTCCCTGACGCCCGGATCTTCCTCTCAACTGATCATCTATACGTCTTGATTCATGTCTTTCCGTTCCGACAATCAGTAGTCCTCCAGCATCAATCACCCTTCGAGATTCCGCTGATGTTTGCACCTTAAAAACTTTATGAAGTTCCGAGAACCGCGTCCTTGCTTCCGTAATTACCGAATCATCCGTTTCATTGTGAGCGGTTGCCTGATCAATCAACTCATCCGAATAACCGATCTTCCTCATCTCGAGTTTGGCCATATACTCGGGGTTTCCTCCGAGCAAAATATCCGTTCCTCTTCCGGCCATATTCGTTGCGATCGTAACGGAACCGAAACGCCCGGCTTGAGCAACAATTTCAGCTTCTCTCATATGATTCTTGGCGTTCAGAACGTTATGTCGAATGCCGGCTTTCGTGAATAATCTCGAAAAAAGCTCGGACTTATCGACGTTTACCGTGCCTACCAATACCGGTTGTCCTCTGCTTGTAGCATCAAGAACTACGTCAAGCACAGCGTTCTGTTTCCCGATTTGGCTTTTGTATACCGTGTCGCTTTCATCCACACGAACCATCGGCATATTCGTTGGTATTTGAATGACATCCAAATTGTATATCGATCGAAATTCCGCTTCTTCAGTGTATGCAGTACCGGTCATACCGGACAATTTTGAATACATACGGAAATAGTTTTGAAAAGTAATTGTTGCCAACGTCTTGCTCTCACGCTCGACTTTGACACCTTCCTTCGCTTCGATAGCTTGATGAAGCCCGTCACTGAAACGTCTTCCGTACATGAGTCTTCCTGTGAAATCATCAACGATTATGACCTCGCCGTCTGTTACGACGTATTTCTGATCCCGGTTCATTGTACCGTTGGCTTTCAACGCATTGTTGATATAATGCATGATCTCAAAATTATCCGAATCGGATAGATTATCGATGCCGAAATATTTCTCGGCTCTGTCAACTCCTCTGGACGTTAATACCGCAGTCTTCGCCTTCTCATCGACAACATAATCGCAATCACCCACAATCTCGTCCATATCGACTTTATCATCCGTCTCAACGACGACGTGCTTTCTTAAGCCTTTTACAAAACGGTCAGCCCTGGAATACATATCGGATGATTCTTCGCCCATGCCGGAAATGATTAACGGCGTGCGCGCTTCATCAATCAGTATGCTGTCAACCTCATCGACGATAGCAAAATTCAACTCGCGTTGAACCAATTTAGATTTCCGATCCACCATATTATCCCGAAGATAATCAAATCCGTATTCATTATTTGTGCCGTATGTTATATCCGACGCGTAGGCAACGCGTCGCTCATCGTTTGATTTGTCATGAACGATCAGACCGACAGATAATCCGAGATATTTATATATCTTGCCCATCCATTCGCTGTCTCGCTTGGCGAGATAATCGTTAACGGTAACAATATGGACTCCTTTTCCGGTAAGTGCGTTTAAATAAACGGGCAAAGTTGCCACAAGGGTTTTACCCTCGCCGGTTTTCATTTCCGCGATACGTCCTTGATGGAGAATGATTCCCCCGATCAACTGAACCCGGTATGGTTTCATGCCCAGCACGCGATTCGAGGCTTCCCTGACGGCGGCGAAGGCATCGGGGAGAATATCATCCAATGTCTCACCTTCAGACAAACGACCCTTCAGCTTATCGGTCGTGCCGATTAGCTCTGTCTCGCTCATTTGTGAATAGAATTCATCCAACGCTTCAATCGCGTCGACAATTGGTATGATCCTCTTGATTTCTTTTGTACTGTGTGTTCCGAATATATTCGTCAATAAACTCATCAGGGAGATTCCTTTCCGTCTGTTAATATTTCATTATTGCTGACTCTTTCTAAAACAGTCTTGTATCCGTCGGCTCCGTATTCGAGACATCTATTCACTCTGCTGATCGTGGCCGTGCTCACGCCAGTGCGTTCAAAAATCTCGGCATACGTATGTCCTTCATTCAGTAAAGCAGCCACTTGAATTCTTGAGGCTAACGATTTGATCTCCGAAACTGTACAGAGATCTTCAAACAGGTTATAACACTCATCTCTTGTTCTGAGTGTTAGAATGGCGTCAAACAATGCATCCGTCTGCGGATCTCTGATTTTATCGTTCATCAATTAATCACCCCGTTAACCCAGAAGACGATCAACAAGAGCATTGAACACCCCGTTGAAAGCTCCGAGCGCTACGACCGCAATAAATGTAGCAATTATCGCCAATACGAGGAAGAACAGAATAATCTGTCGCAGTATCAAAGCTTTTCTGGCGCTTCTCAGCACATCTCCGACCGACATATCCCTCTCGGATATACCGTCACCGTATGCCGGCCTTGTATATGCAGGGGTATGAGCCCTATCATTGTTTGTCTTCAATGGCATCCTCCGAAACGATCATTTCCACGGACCGGAACAACACAAATATGATACCGCAACGAACCTAATGTTACAATGCCATGGGATTCGGATATTCGCCGAAGTTTCTTTGCTAATTTTTCCGGCTTCAGTCTCCCCCGGTTTGGCCTTCATCATTATCTGCGTCCGTGTTGGTCATGTATTTCTCGGAAACACCATGTCTCTTACATATTACATCCACACCTTTCGTCCGGGCGTATTCGAAATATTCCTCCATTTCATTAAGTGCTGATTCAGTCGAATTCTCGGGAATAATTATGATCAGGACTCTGTTATTGATGTCGGAGTTTCTGATGTTGATCTCATCTTTTCCCCATGGTTTATCGGTTCCGTTATAGCGAGCCAAATCATTAATATGTCCAATGATCTTTTTCTCGAGCCCGGAGCCGTCCTGATAATGGGGCGCTGTCAAATCGATACTCTTTATCGATGTAGCCGTTCCTTTGTTCCAGGATGATATCACCGGAAACGATGCCGGAAGATTTGCCCCATACAACTCACGAAAATAGTGCCCGCGTTCAAAGTTGCTCTTGTCCCAAATCGCATCCGCCTGATCGGATGATTGGTTGTCCGTAAGTGTCAGGTTCAGATCTCCGTAAATCGGAACTGCGGAAATAATCTTCTTGTTGATTTCTCTGAATGGTGTAACCCAACAATAATAGACTTCCAGGTTAACGACTCTGTTTCTCTCGTCATAATCAACATATACGCTGATATTATCAATCGACCGATAGATGATGTCGTTACTACATATTCCTTCGAATGTGTTTACGATCTGATCCCTGATGAACTTCCCGAAAATCAGTGTTCCGAAAATGTCTTCGCCTTCTATCCCGATATGCTCCGACAAGGCCGATACAAATCCGATCGCATGAGTAGCTTTGGACAGCGTTTCATTCAACTCTCCGTCTGCAAGTTTTCCTTTGTTGATATCCGATAACCCCTCGGATATGATATCCAAGCCGACATCCATGATCGGCATGGCCAAAGACGCTTCGTTGGTTACCTGATCCACAGCCTGTGATAACGCGACATCCGCCTTCACGCAATTAATACAAAACAGGATCACCAAAGACGTGATCAGAACGATCGGAACCGTGATCGCCATTTCCAAAATGATCGTCCCCTTGCCGGACCTCACTCGGCCGCAAACTGCCGTGCCATCTCTATCCCGAATTCCTTTGATCGTATAATTGACGCTACACTCTGTATGAGTCATAGCATTCTTCTCGCATAAATTCTCTTCCTTTATATCGTGCTTTTGTGTATACGGAAACATACAAACCTCCTGTTGAATATCGTTCAAAAATATCAATCATTCTTTGAAGCAATAGATTTCGCGGAACAAACAGCAGAAAAATCTCGAGATAATCTCGATAACTCGTGCTCATCGATGCTTTGACACCGTCCTTATCATTCAGAGAACTATGATTGATGACCGTCACCTCGCCGCCCTTCATCAGAACATTTAAATCAGTAATGCTCTGTTGTAATGCCCAGGTGACAATGACCAGATACTTGATCACGGAAGGATCAATCACTATCGTTCCGGACGACAACGCCGCGACGCAAACGGCTATGATATCGGCGACTCCTTCCGATTTAGACAGTTTGTCTTCGTCCAGAAGAAAAGCTCCCAGATTCAACAATGCTCTTGCTGAAAATACAAGCGTTTTGGATATATTTACCGCATTGCTTCCCTGTTTTCCGGTAAGAAGATGTTCGATATCTGCCTTGTTTTCTCCGTTTATATCTATGAACGATGTTCCGAAAATATTTGACTCCTGTGCTGTAATCGTTCCACTCTTGACACTTTCCAGTTCGGAATCGAAAAGCGAAGCGGCATACTTATTTATATAGAGGTAGCTCAGAAAATCCGGAGCATCCGAATCAATCGAGCAGGATAATACACCAAACAATTGAGCGATGCTGTCCGGATCGAAAAAATCGAGTTTGATCGCTCCTTTTCCGTCCTGAAGTTTAAGGGTACCCACTCTCTTCATGGTTTCCTTCAAATCATCGATAAAATCCTTGAAGTCGGCAAGCTTGTTGTCATAGTCGACCAGATCAATGAAATTCTCAATGCTATCAAAAATGGATGCCCAATTATCGGTTGATGATAAATATTCCTTCATATAACTCTTCAAAATTCCGGATCCACTCTTCTCCGCCTTCTTAATCAAATCGGAATCTCGTGTATTCCCCAAAGCTGATCCGATTCGAGTCAGAAGTTCATTACCCATCATCGCGGGGAATCGAGTTTTCATATAATCATTGATAATTTTTTCAAGATCATCCGCAGATAGTCTTCTGCCCGCTGAGATTTCGAACGTTTCGATTTGGTCGACTCTGCAGCACGTGTCGAATATGAGTCGGTTTAATACCAATTCTTCGTAGCAATACACACCGTAATGCTTAAGAAGAACACGGTTATACCCGCTGAGGATATTCTCGGCCTGAAGGTGTGCGGCTCTTGTAAGTTCAACTTCATCGGAACGAAGCATAACGCCTCTGTAAAGAATACTCTGGGAAAGAATGACCGCACTCATGATGATACATAAAAATAGCATCGCTCCGCCGCGTTGGTTACTTCTTCTCTTTTTTACCAAAGTGATCCAACCCCTTTCACAATCAACTCAGCCGAATCTCTCAATGAATTAATAAGATACTGCATTCGTTCGGGCGAAGTATAAATCGTATCGGATTCAGCGCTGTTGACACAGATGTTACCAACTTCGTAAATACTAGTATTCTTACTTTGCTCATTGACATACTCGTAGTTCATTCGGGCGCAGTCATTTGTCTGGGCATAAAGAATCGGTCCCGCCGAAAGAATTCCGACAGTAAAGATAAACGCAACCGGGAAAGCTATGGCCGCTTGAATGGTGTTTGACATATTAATCACCTCCTGTACATATGCTAACAGGAGGTGATAATCATCTGGTATGAGATTGTCGACAACGCGATTGATTTTCGACAAGTTGCGTGTAAAAGCCCGGATTCGTATTGGGCATCGGGCAGACAGATAGAACGAATGAACATATCATCCGAAATTATCGAAGCTGTGCTCCCAATTCCTTCGATAAGGCCTGAATAATGCGATCGACCGATTCATTGATATCCGAATCTGTCAGTGTTCGTTCCGATGATCGAAAATTCAAATTAAACGCGACGGATTTTGATGCATCGTCGATCTGCTTACCGGAATACACATCGAAAAGCCTGCATGACTCAAGAAATTCGCCGGCATTACTTCTGATCAGGGATTCCATCAACCCGACCGGCACATCCCGATTGACAATAAATGCCAGATCTCTGGATATAACGGGATATTTCGGGAGCGGAACGCAAGTAATATCATTGGATGCGTTTTTCACAAGGGGATCCGTTTCGATGACAACAACGACCGATTCAATCGGAGCCTCGAACAGTTTGGCGACTTCCGGATGAATAAATCCGATATAGCCGATTGTTTGACCTTGTAATACGATATCGGCGGAACGTCCCGGATGAAGATACGGGCGACCTTCCGATCGAATATATTCCGGATCGGTTATGTTTAAATGTGAAAAGAGCGTTTCAACGACTCCCTTCATGCGAAAAAACAGACCGGGATCGGAGGGGTCCGAATTTGCGTCAAAAAGAATCGCGGAAAGAAGCCGCTGTTCCGTGGGCAATTCTTTGGCGCTGTCCGAAGGCAAATATATAAAAGCGATCTCAAATACAGCTCCTTCTGTAACTGACCGACTGGCATTTCTTCCGGCGATTCGAAGCATTGAAGGAAGCGTGGAAGAACGCATCACGGAAAATTCCTCACCGAGAGGATTGGAAATAACCAATTGATTGCGAATGGGATCATCCGAAGCCAATAACAACCGATCGCACTCCTTCGGACTTTCGAACGAATAAGTGATCGCTTCATAAAACCCTTGCGCGACCATAGTATCCTTGATCTTTTCGAGCATCCGCTGATCAAAGTTTCTGCCGCCGACCGTGGTTTGTCGCCCTCCCGATAACGTTGGGACGATATTATTATAGTCATAAAATCTCGCCACCTCTTCGGCAAGATCCGCAATACACTCGAGATCCGGCCGATAGGATGGTGCGATACAAATTGATTTCCCGTCTTCCGCTTCAAATGAACACCCGATTGCCAACAGCTTTGATCTCATAAACTGCTCGTCAAGGTTTGTTCCGAGAAGAACATTAATCTTTCCCGCGTCAAAAATGATGCGCGCAGTGGGTCTTCTAGTCGGATACACGTCGATAACGCCTTGGGTAACCACTCCGCATCCTAGTTTTTCAACCAACTCACACGCGCGATCCAATGCACGGAGGGCATTCTCCGGATCCAGCCCCTTCTCATAACGCGAAGAAGCTTCCGTTCTTAATCCGACGGCCATCGCGGTTTTGCGAACAGAAATCGGGTTAAATGTAGCGGATTCGAAAAGGACCGTTCCCGTCGTTTCCTTAACCTCGGAATTTTCACCGCCCATTACGCCGGCTATGGCGCAAACCTTATCCTCGTCCGCAATCACCAGGATCGACGGATTCAATTCTCTTTGGATTCCGTCAAGAGTTACGGTTTTCTCATTTTGTTCCGCCGAACGAACGATGATGTGATTGCCGGAAAGGTATTCAAGGTCAAAGGCATGCATCGGTTGACCCATCTCAATACAAACATAGTTGGTAATATCTACAATATTATTAATCGGACGAATTCCGACGGCACGAAGACGGTTTTGCATCCAGGACGGTGAAGTCTCAACTCGAACGTTTTCGATGACTCGAGAACAATAACGGTAACATAGCTCCGGGGCATCAATGGTAATGCGCGCAATATCTCCCGAAAACCGCTCACTCTCTTCGCGAACGATCGGAAGAATCGGAGAGAACGGCGCGTCAAATGTGACGGCAGCTTCTCTGGCTAATCCCTCAATCGAAAAACAATCCGGCCGGTTTGACGTGATCTCGAACTCAATGACCTCGCCCTCAAAACCAAGGTAAGAAGTGATCGGCGTTCCGATAACAGCGGTGTCTTCCAGCGCCCACAAACCATCGGAGTCGGCATTCCTGTAATCTTTCGGGTCCAGTCCCAATTCCTGAACGGAACAGCACATGCCAAAGCTTTCAATTCCACGCAATTTCGCTTTCTTGATCTCAAATCCGCCGGGAAGAACCGCACCGAGCAACGCGACTGGGCACTTCATGCCAACAGAAACATTCGGAGCACCGCAAACAATTTGAAGAGCCTCCCCGCCCGCATTGACCGAAAGCACATGTAAATGGTCCGAGTCCGGATGATCTTGTACGGATTGAATCTGACCGACAACAACACTTTGAAGCCCTGAGCCGGGATCCATGATCCCCTCGGTCTTTGATCCGGATAAAGTCATCCGATCCGCAAATTCCTTTGCCGAAACATTGATGTTGGTAAACTCTTTGATCCACTCAAGCGGAGCTTTCATGAAATATATCCCCCGTAATGATTAATATCGTCAGTCTTATCGAAATTGCCTTAAGAAACGAAGGTCGTTTTCGAAAAGCAGTCGAATGTCCTCAATGCCGTATCTGCCCATCGCCGTTCGTTCCACGCCGATCCCGAAAGCAAATCCGCTGTATATTTCCGGATCAATGCCGGACATCTTCAAGACTTCGGGATGGACCATGCCGGCTCCGAGAACTTCAATCCATCCTTCGTTCTTACAGATTCGACACCCGGTTCCGCCACAACCCCAACAAGAAATATCGACTTCGCAGGAAGGCTCAGTAAAAGGAAAGTGATGAGGCCGAAGTCTGATTTTTGTATCTTCGCCGAAAAGTTTTCTGGCGAACAGTCGAAGGGATCCGATCAAGTCTCCCATCGTTACATGTTGATCGACGAATAAACCTTCAATTTGGTGAAAAATCGGAGAATGTGTACTGTCAAGCGCGTCGGAACGATATACTTTTCCGGGACATACAATCTTGATCGGCGGCTGTGTCTTCTCCATAACACGAACCTGAACCGGAGAAGTCTGCGGCCGCAACAATATTTTATCAGTGATGTAAAATGTATCCTGCTCGTCCCTGGCCGGATGACCTTCGGGCAGTCTCAGTCGCTCAAAGGCGTATGAATCAAATTCGATCTCCGGCCCTTCTGCAATAGAATATCCAAGATTCATGAAAATGTCGCAAATCTCATCGATGACCTTATATAGCGGATGTCGACCACCCATCGGAGGAGCATTCCCGGGAAGCGTGATATCTATTTTCTGCTCAACAAGGGTTCTGTCGTTTTCTTCCGCTTCGATTCGGTGAATCACACCCTGAAGTTTTGATTCCATATCTGATCGAACATCGTTGGCTATTTGGCCGACGACCGGTCTTTCTTCGGTCGACAGGGTACCCATGCCACGCAAAACGGCAGTCAGTTCTCCCTTCTTGCCCAGAAAGCGAACGCGGATCGCCTCGGCTTCCGAAGACGTTTTAACATTGTTGAGTTGCCCCTCAAAAGCATCTTTGATTTGAAGAAGGGACTCTTTGATTTGAATCATGATAAACCCCCCGCATAAGACAATGCCTAAATGATATCATTGTAAAATGCGGCTGTAAAGAACTGGTTATGGCGCTTCTCCGCCCCGACTGTCGTCATTTCACCGTGGCCCGGATAGATGATTACATCATCCTCCAACATCGCGATTTTGGCGATTGATTGTTTCATTTGATTCATGTCGCCGCCGAGATCGGTGCGACCGATCATGTCGGCAAATACCGTATCACCGGTAAATAAATGTTTGCCGTTCTTCTTCTTTTCAAAAAAATCAAAAAGAACAGATATTGAGCCATATGTATGTCCGGGAGTATGGATTACCTTTATCGTAAACGGTTCCGTATCGCTCATCATAAAATCTCTCGGCGTCAATATGTCTCCGTCCTTCAGGGGTAAAACCGGTGATTCAACCGAATAGGGCAGAAACATTCTTGCCGATCCGTTTCGGATGGAATCTTTCATCAGCGGAATTTCGTCCGTATATGCAAGAAGAACACTCTTTGTTTTTCTGGAAATATTGTCCGCTTCGATAATGTGATCGTAATGAGCATGCGTACAGATAATACCCTTAACATCCAACCCGTCCAAATCCAAAAGCTCTACAGGCACGCATGGGTCAATGATGATCGCTTCCTTACCGATGACAACCAAATAAAGGATCGCCTGAAGCGGCCCAAACGGATAGAAACGAACCTCCATAACACACTCCCAAATGTTTTCTAGTGAAATTATAACACTATAAAACGTAAAGAAATCTGAGGAATTGTGAACAGAAATGCATGAAATATGACAATATAAAAAATGAAACTACGATGAACTAATCGCGAACCAACTCGCGCCAGTCCAAATCACCGCGATCAATGGATAGTATCAGAATCTCCGCACTCGCAAGATTGGTCGCATACGGAATGCTGTTATAGTCGCAGGCTTTCAGAAGCGGATTCGGATCATCGTATCCGGGATATTGCGTGTCTCTTAAATAGATCACGGCGTCGATCTCATTAAACATGGTTCTTGAAGCAAGTTGATCGAAACCGCCGGAATAGTCGGTAGATATTCCGTTGATCTGTAACTCAGTGGATGCCTCCAAAAGAGCGGCGGTATTCATAAGAGAAAACAGCAAATGATTCGCCAAAAGCGGCGAATAAGCAATACAGAAATTTACCAGAAGTTCATTCTTGCGGCTGTCAGCCAACAGGACAATTTTCATGTACGCCTCCCGATTAAACGGTTCCATATCATTGTACAAATATTGATACTAAACTTCAACAAAATCCGTTCTGTAAATGGAATGTAAAATCGGGCGGGTATGAAGCCGAAAATCAAATCGCAATTATGACATATCTCCGATTACCGGGGTCGTGTTCTCGGGTTGGGATAAATTCGGATCCGGCACTCCGAAATACGCCATCAGAATCTTTTCCATAATAACCGCCGTCGATGATCCCCACTCGCCCTTTTCGACGACCAGGGCGATGGCGATTTCAGGCTCACCTTCCGCCGGTGCATATCCGATAATCAACCCGTTCGAAAATTCCTTCCTGCGATCCTCGAATCCGGTTTCCGCGGTTCCCGTCTTACACGCTAATTTGATTTTGGTGGTTGTAATGAATTTGTTCAGGAATTTGTAAGCGGTTCCGTAAGTATAAGTAACAACATCCCTCATGCCGCCGCGTATGATTGCGAGGTTCTCTTCATTGAAATTCAGCGGAACGATTTCGGTAGAGCCTTCATAAAGAACGGTTCCGTCTTCCGAAACGACTTCTTTGATGATATGAGGTGTAACCAGAGTGTTGGTCGCAATTGCCGCCGTATATCTTGCCAGCTGGAGAATTGTGAAACAGTTATCGAATTGTCCGATTGCGCTCTGAGCTGTATCGGCCTGCATCCAAAGCCTGTCATGAATATTCTCGCGAAGAAGTCGCTTTGTTTCTCTGCTGGCCCTTATTCCGGAATTCTCTCCGGGCAGATCAATTCCGCTCAGCTCACCGAGCCCCAACTGTTTACCCATAGCGTCGATATTGTCGATTCCCGTTTCGAAGCCGAGACGTTGAAAATAAATATTGCAGGATGTAGCCAGTCCTTGCCGAAGAGTTAACGGCCCGTGACCTCCGTTCGGCTCCTCCAGGCACTTAAAAGGATAGCCGCCGATCTTGATCGGGCTTATGCAGACAACGGTGTTGGAATTGGGAGTAATGAATCCGTTTTCAAGAGCGGCAAGCGCCGTGACCAGTTTGAATGTGGATCCCGGAGCGTACTGTGACATAATCGCGCGATTCCAAAGAGGCATGTCCGCTTCCGTCATCTCTTTGTATTCGCCGACGCCGAGATAATACTCAACTTGTTCTTTTGCTTGCGCATCTCCCTCCATTGCCAGAATAAAGTCATTCGGATCGAAATCGGGATAAGAACCCATCCCGATGATGGCTCCGGTTTTCACGTCCAATACCACAAATGCTCCTGCCGAGGCAGTTTTATACCCGTATTTCGGATTATTCGGATCGCTCGCGGCTTCGGCGGCTTTTTCAATATAGTCTTTTATTGCGTCTAATCCTGCCTTCTGAACTCTCGAATCAATGGTCAGATAGACATCCGCACCGGGGACCGGATTGAAGCCCATCATTTCGGAATAGAATGCGCCATCGCTCATATTATCGGTCCAAACATTATATGGTTTCTTTCCGATTTGGCCGTGAAGGTATCGCTCCATTTGAGACTCGATCCCTGCTTGCCCGACAATGTCATTGATCGAATACCCAAGGTCTTTCAGCTCAGCCAGTCTCTCCTGGGAAATACTGCCGACATACCCGATCACATGCGAGGACCATTTGGCCATCGGAGAATAAACTCGACGGTAATCCTTCGAAGCAATCAAACCTTGGTATTTATAGTTTTGCTCCAAGAGAAGATTGATCAACTCATCCGGAACATCCGTCGCGATTTGAACAGGTGTTCCGGTTTTGAAGGCCCAACTATCCGCAAAGATCTGGTAACGGAACATGATAATTCGAAAAGCTTCATCATTCGAATAGTTTCCGTCAATATTGAATTTTTTCCGAAGATATAAGAAAAACACCTGCGGATCCAACTTCACATATTTATCGGCATGTGTCACGACGACATTCGCGGAAGCTTCCTGAAGTTCAAAAAGGTTTTTACTGGTCTGCCATATCGTGACGTCTTCATCGTTTTTTAAAAAAGAAAACGGTTCAATCGACAAGTAATCTCTGATTTTCGAGACCGGCGTGGCGTTATATTGATCGAAAAGATAAGAAAGTTCCAAAAGCATCTCGTTCAAAGCGATCTCGTCCATTCCGGTTTCAGCCAACAGCAGAGAATTTACCTCAGCTGATGATGCTAGAACGGCACCGTTTCTGTCAATGATATCTCCTCGCGGCGCGGTCACTGTATATTGACGGGGGACACCCTTATCTGTGGATACCCCGGAACCGGCCGCACCGGATAATTGCAAAGTGATTGTATATATCAAAATCGCAACGCCGAAGGCAACATAAGCCAAAGCCATGAGCGCAAACCGATTGCCGATGATCTCGCTGATACGATCGATCGGCTTGATCTTTTCCGGTCGGCCGCTGCCTGTGTTCTCCTGATCGAAAACATATAAGCCATTATCGATTAATTTGTTCGCCATAAATTCTCCGTTTCACCCGAACCCAAAAGCAATCTCTTATTTATCCCATTCTTGTAGGGACCCATGTACCGCAACATTAACAAAATCGGAGCCGTTGCCAAGAGATTAACGATCATTTGCGGAATTAGGCTGTCCGTTACGATCTCAAACAAAGACAGATACTCCGATCCTCTGCCGGATATTGCCAGCATAATAACAAATAACACGTGTCCGACCACTTTGTAACTTACGGTAACAATCATAACCTGAACGAAGCCAAGAGGCAATTTTCTATGAAAAGCTTTAGTAAACAACACGGACGAAATGACTCCCGCATATAACATCAGAAGCATTCCGAGGCCTAACAATGCGACGGGCTGATCGGTACCGCCTTCAAAAGCGGGCCCGGCATAATAATCACGAAGGAGTCCGGTAATCAGACCGACGACAATTGCGTCCTTGAGCCCGAAAAGGTATCCGGTCAGGATTACAAAAACCAGCATCAAATCCGCGACCTGTCCATTAATGGAAAAGGAATCGGAAAAAGAAACCTGTAAGGCAGACAGAAAAATGATATAAACGCCGTATACGACGAACTTTCTTATTATCTCTTTCTTTTTCATCCCGACATCTCCGGAACTTTAAGGCTTATTACGATGATCCGTTTGGATATTCGGACTAGCGGGGGGACACAACACTGACAGCTTCCGTATCCGCAGTAGTATCCGAATTTTCTTCGGGCACCATGACGAAAACATCCTTAATGTCATTCAAGTTTGCATATGGCTGTAAAATCGCAGTCCGATTCAATTCGGAAGAATAATCCACCGAAATGATTACGCCAATCGGGATTCCTGCGGGAAATAGCCCGCCCTGGCCGCTGGTTACCAACTCATCTCCGACCTTGAGATCAATGGTAACGGGGATTCGCGTCACTTTGCACAAGCCGTCTTGTTTCAGTGTCGTTTCTCCGCTGACTCGAACCACGGCACCGTTCACTGTATTCACTTTCGCGCTCACCGAAAAACCTTCGTGAAGCAGAGGCAGAACTTTTGACGATTCCGGCTCGGAAGTCATGATACGTCCGATCAAATTCATGCGTGCATCCACAACCGCGCAGGACTGGTCTTGAAATAATAGAAACCCGTCGTTTTGTCCCAGATCGATTCGAATCACGCTGAACCACTCATCTGCCTCACGCGTTAACACGGGCGCACCGATGATCCGATAATTTTCAAAAGTATCCTTGATGTGAAAGGCGTCTTTCAGCTCTTCCCATCTGCGGATCGCTTCTTCTCCCTGAGCGACCTGATACTCGAGTTGGGCAATTTCAGCTTTCAGTTCTTCGTTTTCCTTTCGAATATCCATCCCCTCCGTGACGGCGGAAAAGAAACCCGTAATCCCTTCGCCGACGCTCTTTACACCTTTTTGAATCGGATCGATCACAAAAGAAACCGGCGCGGTTATCGTTCTGATTGGATTTCCCGGTATTGTGCTCATAATAATAATCACAACCACCAGAAGCGTGATCAGAATAACGATAAATATTTTGTTCGAGAAGAGCCTGCGCAAAGTTCACCTCAGATGCCGATTGAGTATGATTCGGATAAAGCCCCGATCAATTTACAAGTATATCACAGACTATTTCAAATTTCGCTAAAGCAATCCTTCTTGTTTCATGCTCGTTGACCGACCTCGTCCGACAATAATGTGATCAATCAGATCGATACCGATTATTGAGGCCGCCTTATGAAGCGACTGTGTCGTTGATATATCGTCTTGACTGGGTTTGGGATCACCGCTCGGATGATTATGCGCCAAAACAATCGCTGATGCGTTGGACTTGATTGCCTCGCGGAAAAGTTCTCTGGGGAAAACACCCGTCGAAGCCAACCCGCCCGATGATACAACCACATGTCGAATGAGCCTGTGGCGCGTATCCAAGAGCACGACATGGACTTCTTCTTTTCTTAAATCCGACATTCGATATTCAAAAAGCGCAATTGCATCTTCAGGCGACTTGATCTGTGTATTCTTCCAGTAAGGAGTCATCAACATTGATCTCTTGCCGAGCTCCAATGCGGACTTAATCGTCAAAGCCTTCACTCTCCCCATGCCTCGGCATGATCTTATCTCCTCGAGTGACAGGTCCTTCAGAAAAGATATACCTTCCCCCGAATGATCCAGAGCCAAGAGTTCGCCGGCCACCTGAAGTGCGGATAAGCCGCCCGATCCCGATCGTATCAATATCGCCAGCAATTCGGCGTCGGATAACGCCGACGCTCCGTGATGTTCCAGCCGTTCGTACGGCCGGGTTCCGACATGCATTTCACAAATTCGGTTATCCATATTTATCCGCCTTTCAAGTTCGGTTCAATACAAATAACCTGAAATCATCGATCCTATTTATTCATGCAACATTGCTTATACTTTTTTCCGCTCCCGCAAGGGCAGGGATCATTACGTCCCACCTTCTCTGTCCTTACAAGCTTAGATTCCCTGTGGCGGACAGAAAGCCGATCCCGCTCATCCTGCGTATAGACATTTTTCCATGCAGACAAACAGTATAACCAATCTGCCTTCGCATCTCTCATGTTCACGTACAATTTCTCGTAATCTATCTTGAGACTGACGGGAGATTCATCGGCAATTCCGGACAAATCCAACTGCTCATCAAGGCTCGGGTTAATCCCGTCCAGAAAGCCCAGAAACAGGTCCATCTCGTCCGTCCCATATCCGAGGAAGCCGGCTAAATCCAAAGCATTCGTACCGATGATCGACTGCTGATCAGGATATAAATCGAGTATTTTGGCATACGCCGACTTTTCTTTATCATAATATGTGTTGATATATGCGGCATAAAGAGTTTGGTTGGAGTTATCCTCTGATCTTTGAATCCATGTATCGTAATAGTTCATGTATTTCTCCCGCTGCTTATAATCTGGACGCAATATTCTTAAGAAATTCGGATGTGTTCACGGTCATCTTGTTGGGATGATCCAATAGCGCATCTAAATCCTTTGTAATCATACCGCTTCCGATCGTATCAATCGATGCCTTCTCAACCCGGTTCGCGAAGTCCTCAAGATCAGGTAGCGAGTCCAATTGGGCACGCTTACGAAGCGCACCTGTCCAGGCAAACAGAGTAGCGATCGGATTGGTTGAGGTCGCTTCACCTTTCAAATGGCGGTAGTAGTGTCGCGTAACCGTTCCATGAGCCGCTTCGTATTCGTATTTGCCGTCCGGAGAAACCAGAACAGATGTCATCATTGCGAGGCTTCCGCAAGCGGAAGCGAGCATATCGGACATAACATCCCCGTCATAATTCTTGCACGCCCACACAAATCCGCCTTCCGAACGCATCACACGAGCGACCACATCATCGATCAGCGTATAAAAATATGAAATACCGGCCTTCTCAAAAAGCGTCTGGAACTCTTTATTGTAAATCTCCTGAAAAATATCTTTGAAACGATGATCATATGTCTTGGAGATCGTGTCCTTTGTCGCGAACCAGAGGTCCTGAGCGACGTCGAGAGCAAAACGGAAACAAGAGCGCGCAAACGCGCCAATGGACTCATCCGTGTTATGCATTCCGAGAATAATTCCGGGGCCTGAAAATTCATGAATCTTCTTTATTTGAGTCTGACCATTCGGATATGTAACAATCAATTCTGCCGTAGATGGCCCCGATACCGTCATCTCGGCATCTCTGTAAATGTCTCCGTATGCATGACGTGCGATGGTAATCGGCTTTTTCCAAGATGAAACAAAGGGGGTGATTCCGTCTACAAGGATCGGTGCGCGAAATACGGTTCCGTCGAGAATTGCACGAATGGTGCCGTTCGGGCTCTTCCACATCTTTTTAAGACTGTACTCTTCCATTCGTTGAGCATTCGGCGTGATCGTAGCACACTTGACGGCCACACCGAGCTCTCGTGTCCGGTTTGCGGAATCAACAGTCACCTGATCATCCGTCAAATCACGATTCACAAGTGAAAGATCAAAATACTCGGTCTTCAAGTCAACGAAAGGTTGGATGACAATGTCCTTGATCTGTTGCCAGATAATCCGGGTCATTTCGTCTCCGTCCATCTCGACTAGCGGTGTTTTCATCACGATTTTTGACATTTTCGATTCCTCCAGACTGAATTTTGATCTCGTTTATACTACATTATCGGGTGTGAGGCGTCAATGAATAAAGAACTTCGGAGCGTAACACCGATCCGTTACGACAGAGGGCTTTAAACCGAAAACAAGACCCACTCCAATGACTGTCTCTCCTCCATACGACCTGATTTAAAAAGAACATCGGATTCATAACATCGCCGGTATAAAGCAACCAACTCTTCAGAAGAAAAGAGTCTGGATTGATTCACCAAATTACGCGCGACAAATGGAAGAACTTTGATTTGTGCAGAAACAATATCTGCCTTGCCGAGTTCCTTTGCGCAAATTAAATGCCGGATATGCTTGGAGAGGAGAAACCGGATCTTGGTAATCGGTTCGCGGAGCGAAATCAGTTTGTCAAATATTAAGAGGGCGTCCTCTGTTCTCCGCATTCCGATCGCATCCATCATTTTGAAAACCGAACCGCGCAAATCCGGAATGGAAACCTTCTCGACCAACTCTTGATCCGCAACATTGATGGTGTTGGCTTGACAGTAAAGGATTACTTTCCGTGTCTCCTGATCCAGTACTCTCATGTTTCTCTCGGTACGATCCAAAAGGCTGGCAACGGCATCCGGAGTGATGCGAATATTATCACGTTTCATCATACCGGACACCCAGGAAAAAAGCTCTGTATCCTTTTGACGTCCGATATCGGCAATGACACCTATTCCCGATATGATCTCCAGAAGGTATTTCCTGCGCTTGTCGATCTTGGGTTCGACAAAAATTGCGCAGGAAAATTCAGGCAATCCCATAAATAATGAAGACAGAACCTTCAATTGTTCGGGATTCTCGGGGTATCGCGAAGAAAACAAACCGGTGTTCTTTAGAATCGTCAATCTCCGGGATGAAAGAAAAGGCGGAGTATATAAAAGACTCCTCAATTCATCCGACTCAATTCCCCCGGAAGCCCGGTCCGATATATAAAGATCCGCTTCTCCGGATCCTTCGGACAAAACGCGTTTCTTGATCGCAGTCAACACCTTGTCGAGCAGGTACTCCTCCTCACCGGCCAATAAATACACGGGGCGAATCAGGCCCGACTTAATATCGGAAGCAAGTCCGGCATAATTCAGGATGAGGAGTTTCTCTTTACTTTCCTTATTTGGTTTATCCTTTGTTGTCACTGGTATCCCCTTGCCGAAGCATCGTTCTGATCCCGATCCTGTCCTCGAAAATTTCCACGATTATCGCACCGCCCAAATCCGTCCGGTAAAGGTCTGCTCCGGACTGCTCGATCCTGTGGATTGCTTCTCCGGTCGGATGTCCGTAAAAGTTCGTCCCGACCGATATTACCGCGGCCTTCGGAAGCAACGCAAAAAGAAACAACTCCGATGATGCGTACTTACTGCCGTGATGACCAACTTTAATTATATCTGTATTTTCGGATAAAAACGACCGGATTTCATCATCTGTCATCAGCCTTTCTTCGGTAGGAAATCCGGCGTCCCCCATAAAAAGCACTCCTGTCCCGTATGCCGTCAACAATACAACCATGGAATCTTCGTTTCCTCCTTCAAACTCAGGCTCAAAAGGATGAATGACATCCATTCGCACATGATCGTCGAGCTCAACCGTGTCACCTGCGCGCAAAGGATAGAATAACTGTTCGGCCTCAGGGAAACCTTCGATCAAATGACTGTATTCTTCACCGTATCCGAAAAAAGGAGTCCCGATCTCTCCGATTCTGTCTTCTTCGAAAAGTTCTGCCAATCCGCCCGCATGATCGCTGTGTAAATGCGTCAGCAACGCAATGTCGGGTCTCCTTATACCGTAATGATCAAGCGCCGGAACCAAGACTCGTTCACCCTGACCCGCTTCGCCCGCGTCGATCAGAATTGCCTTATCTCCGGAAATGATTAAAGCACTGTCTCCCTGACCGACATCCAGAAAAACGATTGTTACAAGCGGCCTTTCATAATATTGACCGACTTGTGTCGCAAACCCGAATATAAACAGAAGTGACGTAATCACCGCAATTGATTTCTTGATAAGTGACGGTTTGACGGAAATAAAAATGAAAAGTCCGATTAATGAAGCCAATAACATGGGAGCAACCGTTTGAAGACGAATCGCATCAACAGAATCGTACGCCGCATACTCTGCCGCCCTTCGAAGAATATCAATTAATCCCCGAACCGGATAATACAAGATGCTCGAGTTAATCCTCCCGGCTGTCCATTCCGTGAATATGAAATCGAAGGCCGTTACGGGAATCGTTATGATGCAAATCCATTGAGACAGAATCGTACCGATCAGTGACGACAACATCAACACCGGCGATTGTTTGGCGGACATTGCCGTTATGATTGGTATCATTCCCACTTGTGCGCTAAGCATCACTGCAATCGGTTCGGAAACCGTTCGCGGCATTCTTGTCTTAAGTTTATATGTAATGCGCTTGGCCAAAAGAAGTATAGACAGCGTCGAAACAAAGGACAACCGATAACCTACATCACATATATAATAAGGATTAACAAAAAGCAGGATCACCGAAGAAATAAAAAGACCGCTGAGATTGTCCGTTCTTTGATTCAACGCAGAAGATACGATGCCGTAGTTGCACATGATCACGGCTCTTGTAACCGATGGCGTCCACCCCGCTATGAAGCCGAATAGCAACAGAGCAATGACAGTAACGCTTCTTCGCATGTATCTTTTTCCCGATAAACGGCCGCAAAACAATACCGGAATCAGAAAGCAACTTACATGCAATCCGGATACGGCGATGATGTGAGATAAGTTTGCCGCCCGAAAAACATTCCTCATCTCATGCGACAATCCGCTTTTGTCCCCCAGAATCATCGCTCCGAGAATATTTGCATCGTCAGCGGGCATGAACTTCTTCCAAGATAGAATTATTTGCTCGCGAAAACCGGAAAATGCAGCAGAGATTTGACGAATCAATCCCGGTCTGCGAAACCGTTCTTCCGATATGATTATTTTACGGTCTGACGTCAGAAGTTTTATATAAATGCCTTTATTGTTATAGTACTCCTGATAATCAAATCCTCCCGGATTCTCAGCACCTCGATGTTCGCTTATACGTCCGTCAATCTTCGCATAGTCACCGTATTCCAGATCCTGAAGAGATGAAAAGAAGGACATCTTAAAGCCCTCATCCGTTTCCAGAACATAAGAATGATAAGAATCGTCAGAAGCAGATAGCGGTGCATCTATGATGTATCCGGAATAGGTTCGATCATAATCACCCTCATCATTCTGACTTCGTATATACGATTCGGCCAAGTGGCGAGGAACCGATGTGTAAACGAAGCCATAGATCATGATCGCGATAAAGCATCCGATCAACAGCCAATCCGGTAATTGTCTTTTCTTCTCGAGCACAGGATCTCTTGAAGCACTGCTGATATTCTTTACGGCCGCAACATCGTTCGATGGTTCTCCGATACTAAAGATGGAAGCCGCCATGACCGAAAACAACAGAGTTATGAGGATTCCGGTCCCGATTGATCCTTTAAAACCGGCGGCTACACCGATAAATCCGCCGATACCCAAGACGCATAACGGACGACGTAACAGTTTACTTCGAAATAAAACACCGTAATGTCCCAGAGCATCTCGTGATACCCTGCTTGTCCAATACAATCGATATATAAAATGTCGGCAAATCTTATGGTTGGTTCTGGACATGGTGACGCGTTCCCCGGCTTTGTTTTAGCCGATTATACGTCACGATAGTCATCCGAACGGATCATTATTCGACAAACAGACCCAGTTTCGTCAGCCCTCAACACTCATCGGATAAAGAAACTCATCGATCGCAGTCCTTACGTCTTCGAGACCTTTTTTCTTTTCGGAAGAAACGGAGAAAATCTTGATCGTAGAGGCATTGGGGATATCCTCCAGGTATTCATCTGTCTTTCTCCGGATTTCGGCAGCGGAAAGTTTGTCGGCCTTTGTGTAAATAAGAAAATATGGAAGTCCTTTAGTATTCATGTAATCGATCATCATTAAATCATTCTGTGAAGGCTTGTGTCGGATGTCCACAAGATGGAGGATCAACGATATCGGCCTGCCGACCGCAAAATATCTTTCCACAAGATCCCCGTACTGTTTCTGTACGGAATGTGGTGCCTTTGCATATCCGTATCCGGGCAGATCCACCAAATAAAACCGATTGTCGACGTCAAAATAAATCACTAATCTGGTTTTTCCGGGTTCTCCGCTGATTCTGGCCAGTTTTTTATTGTCCGCAAGCGCATTGATCAGCGATGACTTTCCAACATTTGATTTTCCGGAAAGTACGATTTCCGGTCGATCCGGTATCGGAGCCTGTGAAAGTTCTGCTGTTGCCATAACAAATCTCGTGTTTCTGAATTGAATCATCATATTTCCCCTCCCGATACTCCATTAATGTATCACGGATCTTCGCCCGGAAAAAGCACGGATTCTCTTTTACGGACGAATGCGATTTGATAAAGCATATATTGATTTCCGTGCAAAACTGGATATTTCGTGCACATTCAACGATACAAAACGATCGGAAGAAACGATATACTATATTTCAGGTACATGTTAAAATCTAGTCATCAAAACGTTAGAGGCAAATGATCACCGGCATCCTTCTGGGGGGCTTCCATGACTCTGTCATATTCGCAAACAGACAACACGGAGCGGCTTGATGCCGATTTTCGAGGTTATCTACTTGAGCCGTTCGGTCCGATCGGTATTATTTCACACTCTGCGAACGAAGAATTCGCACGTCAGATCAATGATGTACTGTTTCAGAAACGGCTCAAGAGGAAAACGGATGGCAGCAACCCATACGTCTCGAGTGTCGGATATGTACGCTCTGATTATATGATCCAATCCCAAATCGTCCGTTTCGAAACAGGCGAAGGTAAAGTTACATTGAACCAGACCGTACGCGGTCACGATATTTTCATTATTACCGACGTTCTTTCCCATTATGCCCGGTTCCCGGTTTTCGGAGAAGATCATCAAACGAGTCCCGATGATCATTATCGGGATCTCTTGCGCATCATCATGGCTGTCAGCGGTAAAGCCAGAAGAATCAACGTCATCATGCCTTTCATTTACGAAGGTCGTCAGGATCACCGTCATGCGAGAGAGTCTCTGGATTGCGCCGCGATGCTTCAACAGCTTTATAAACTCGGCGTCGCGAATTTGATTATTTTCGATCCGCATGACTCCAGGATCGCCAATGCCGTTCCGCTGATGGGGATCGAGATGCCCAAATCCGCGTATAAGGTTATCAGTTCATTGATCGCTACGAATCCGAACCTGAAAATCAACGCGAATTCGATGATGGTCGTCAGCCCGGATGAGACGGCAATATCACGCGCGATTTTCTACTCTTCATTGATGGGTGTTCCTTTGGGAATATTTTACCGACACAAAGACTATTCGGTCGTTATTGACGGGAACCACCCGGTGAAAGAAATTCGTCTTCTGTCCGACCCGATCGAAGGACGCAATGTCCTGATCATTGACGATATGATCAATTCCGGAAAAACTATGGTCGATACGGCAACGGTCCTTAAGAACGAAGGTGCCGGAGATATTTATTGCATCGCACCCTTCGGCCTTTTCACCGACGGTATCGGTCGAATCCAAGAAGCAGTCAATAAACAAATAATCAAGCAAGTGCTTTGTACCAACTTAATCTACAGGCGCCCGGAACTTTTGGCGGCACCTTGGTATGTTGACGTCAATATGACACCTTTTGTCGCACGTCTGATCGACGCGATCAACGTGGACGAATCCCTGAGTAAATTGATCAATCCTAGTTATATGATATCGGATCTTTTGAATCAAGTGCGTATCGGCGAACTGTTCGAATAATTTTAGCGGGGGACAAACATGAACGCAGTACCAATCGGATCGGATGAAAAAGCATATTCAAGATATAACCAGTACGGGGACAACCCGATGGCTCCTGTCGGGCCGATTGGTATCATTCCGCTCAAGGGAAGTATGGAGTTTTCCCAAAACGTTAACTTCTTTCTGAACAAACGTCGTTCCGAATATCAGGAGCAACAGTTGATCAGCAAGTATCCCGGGTTTTTTCGAAATGATTACACCATTGATGTCGACAACACCCGTTTCTCTTCCGGAGAGGGCAAGGCAGTAATCGCAAATTCCGTACGCGGTCACGACTTGTTCATCTTAAGTGATGTGATGAATTTCTCCTGTAAGTACAGGATGTTCGGAATCGAGAACAACATGAGCCCGGACGACCATTATCAGGATCTGAAGCGTGTAATTCTCGCTTGTTCCGGCAAGGCCAGAAGGATCAACGTCATCATGCCTTTTCTCTACGAGAGCCGCCAACACAAGCGTAATGCCAGAGAATCGTTGGATTGTGCCTTTGCGCTCGAAGAGATACACGGCCTCGGTGTCGAGAATATCATCACTTTCGATGCGCATGACGAGCGGGTCGCCAACGCGATCCCGACTTCCGGATTCGAAAGTCTCTCGGCTGCTTATCAGATCATCAAGGCCATGTTCCGAACCATTCCCGATCTTGATCTCTCCGAGGGCAAATTCATGATCGTCAGCCCCGACGAGGGTGGCATCATGAGGGCGATGTATATGGCATCGGTTCTGGGTGTCCCGCTCGGCACTTTCTATAAGAGACGAGACTATACCACCGTCATTAACGGCAGAAATCCGATCATCGCTCATGAGTTTCTCGGCGATTCGGTCGAAGGAATGGACATCCTGGTGGTTGACGACATGATCTCATCAGGCGACTCGATTCTGGACATCGCAAAAGAGATGAAAGAGCGCGGCGCGCGTAATATATATTGCGCGGTAACGTTCGCTCTTTTTACGGAGGGGATCGATCATTTTTCGAAAGCATACGAAGAGGGACTGATATCCAAAGTCTTTGCAACCAATTTGATATACAGAAGACCGGAACTTCTTGCGTCGCCATGGTTTGTTGATGTAAACTTAACCAAGTTCGTCGCGCTCCTGATCGACGCGATCAATCACGATGCTTCTCTTTCGAATCTGATCAATCCGACCGAGAAGATCCGTACTCTCCTTGAAAAGCGAAACAACCCCCAACTATAAGATTTAGGAGGATTATGGAATGGATATCCTGAAGGAAGTATTTCAAGGTGTTCTCTATTTCGGTATAGGGGACAACTGGAAGGCCCTGATCATGTATGTGATCGGCGGCGTTCTGATTTATCTGGCGATCAAGAAAAATTATGAGCCGGCGCTTCTCTTACCGATCGGATTCGGAGCGATCCTGGTCAATCTGCCGTTTAATATCGTCGGTATTGTAACCGAGTTTGTCGGCGGCGAAATGGTCGACAAAGGCGAGGTCGGGTTTCTCGAAGTCCTTCGCAGCGCGGGAATCTCGACGGAATTGTTTCCGATCCTCATCTTCATCGCAATCGGTGCAATGATCGATTTTACACCTCTTTTCAAGAATCCGTTCATGATTTTCTTCGGTGCAGCTGCTCAGTTCGGAATTTTCATGACCTTCATCATTGCTCTTCTTCTGCTCCCGCTGCTCGGCATCGGCGGTGAAGAAGCCCTTAAGCTTTCGGCCGCGATCGGTATTATCGGCGCTGCGGATGGTCCGACTACGATATACGTCGGTAACCACTTTGAACTTTTTAAATACATGGGTCCGATTTCGGTCGCCGCATATTCTTATATGTCATTGGTTCCGATCATTCAACCGCCGGTCATACGCGCTTTAACCACTAAGAAAGAACGGTTGATCCGCATGGATTACCATGAGGAGTCTGTGCCGAAGCTGGTAAAGATCCTCTTCCCGATCCTCGTTACGATTATCGCGGGCGTATTGGTCCCGATGAGCGCCCCGCTCGTGGGCTCTCTGATGTTCGGCAACCTGATCCGTGAGTGCGGCGTTCTTGAGCGTCTTTCTCAATCCGCGCAGAACGAGTTGGCCAATCTGGTCACCCTTCTTCTCGGAATTACGATCGGTTCAACAATGCTCGCGGATAAGTTTATCGATCCGGTCACCGGTCTGATCCTCCTTCTCGGCCTATTCGCCTTTGTGTTCGATACTGCCGGCGGAGTGCTTTTCGCGAAGTTCCTGAACCTGTTCCTTAAAAAGAAAGTCAATCCGATGATCGGAGCGGCCGGAATTTCCGCCTTCCCGATGTCGGCTCGTGTCATACAAAAAATGGCGAAAGAAGAAGATCCGACAAACTTCATCCTGATGCAGGCGATAAGTGCTAATGTTTCGGGCCAACTCGGATCGATCATCGCCGGCGGCCTTGTCATCGCATTGGTCACAATATTAATCAAATAAGGAGGTACGCATATGAGTTTTCTTTCAACTCCCGGCTCCTTTATCGCCGCGTTGGAATCCATGTACACACTCAATGAACAGGGCATGATCGTGGTCGCGGTCGGCTTGATCGGCGTGTTTCTCATCCTTCTTTTGTTCTTCGTAACGATTATTCTTATTCAGAAGAGCGTCGGTGCGTTCGAGAATGTGAAGAAGAATGCGGAACAGAAACGACTGAACAAGCAGAAAAAGCATTCCGTTTGATCGTAAACTGAATATTTCGATTATTTAAAAGTGTTTGCTTTGCGGCAAACACTTTTTCTTTTGGTATAATAGTACAATCAGAAATGGAGAACAGGCATGGCGACAACCAAGAAAACGACTCGCAGGAAACCGGTGTCCCGTAGTACGGCGACAACCAGGAAGCGCACCGCTCCCCGCGCGGCTTCTCCGTCAACGGACTCATTTTTCGTGCGTATGTATCGCCATCCCTTCGGCAAAGCAGTTCTGTTTCTCGCTTGTGTAATCGTTGTGATCAGCCTGAACCTTCTCGTTACGCTGAATCATTTCGAGCGGTTTTTTATTCTGCTCGGTATCGAGTGGATCGCCGCCACATTGATCGGCTGGATCCTCTTCGTGTTCAAAGATAAACTTAAGAACGGAAACAGAGGTTAACGATGCCTTTAGACGGTGTTACCGCACATTTTCTCGCGATAGAGCTGGCTTCGGCGCTGACCGATGCGCGAATCGAAAAAATATATCAACCGGATCGATATGAGATATGTTTCCACTTAAGAACTTCTCGGGGTCACTTACGGCTTCTCTTGTCGTGCAACCCCTCTTTTCCGCGTATACACCTCACCGATAACCTTCGTGATAATCCAAAGCTGCCTCCCGCTTTTTGCATGCTTTTGCGCAAACATATTTCCGGGGGAAGAATTGTAGGCGTCACTTCACCTCCATATGAAAGAATCATTGAATTACACATCGATTCCCTAAACGAGCTTCAGGATATCGTTCGGTATCGCCTGATCGTCGAAATGATGGGGCGTTACAGCAATATCATCCTACTGAATTCCGACTCGGTGATCATCGACAGCGCGCTTCACATCGATTCCCGCACCAGTCGGGTTCGCGAGATCATGCCGGCACGAACGTACGATTACCCGCCGAATCAGGGTAAACTGTTGCCGTCCGAAGCGATCGCAATGATACAGAGCGGTGTTCTGCCGATTTTGGATGATGCCTCCTCTCGGCCAATAGAGAGAGCCCTTCTTGAATCTTTGAAAGGCTTCAGCCCGAAACTGGCTCAAGAGATATGTGTAAGAGCCTCCGTTGACCCTCGAAAAGGATGTCGTCAACTGGACCCCGATGAAGTCCGCCTCGTTCGAGAAGCCGCACTATCGCTTCTTGTCGAGATTCATAACGGCCCTTCATCTCCCACTATCTATCATGCGACGAAGGACGCCTTGCCGATCGATTTCCATGCACTTCGACTGCGTAACTCCGGTATTCCGATTGACGTACCTTCCGTTTCTGAGGCGATCAATATGCTTCACGATCAATCGATGCGGGATCATTCATTTGAACAGACGTATAAGCCGCTGATCAACTTTGTTCAGAATGCTCTTGCGCACGCGATTCGAAAGAAGCAAATGCACGAGACAGATATTAATGAATCTAAGGACTATTTACTTCACAAAAAATTCGGCGACATGATTCTTTACAGCCGGGTTATAATTCCGCCCGAAGCGTCGGTGTTCGAAGCGGAAGATTATGAAAATACCGGCGTCTATCATCGGATACCGCTAAACCCGTCATTGAATCCATCCGCTAACGCTCAGGCATATTTTCGAAAATACAGAAAAGCCAAAACCAGGATCGATGCCGCAACCGCCTTTATCAAGGAAGATGATGCAGCCATTGAGTATCTGCTCTCTCTGAAACAGGCGGTATTGAGCGCTACCGATGACGACGACATCGCAGCGCTTCGATTCGAGATTTCTGAGTTAAGCTGGTCCGCAAGCGGTTCGGATACGCGCGACGCCGACCGATCCGTCAAATCCCATCCCGGAAAAGCCAAGACCGGAAAACAACGTTCCCGGGCTCTGCGATCCGCCGCATCGCGTGCAGCCGAGAAGTCCGGCCGTGACCGTGCAAACGATCACAAACGATTAAATAACGTGACAGACTATTTTCGAAAATTTGAAAATCCGGACGGAACGCTGATCCTTTGCGGGAGAAATAATATTCAAAATGAATCCCTGACCTTTCGAACCGCATCGCCCGAAGATCTCTGGTTTCATGCTAAGAACAGACCCGGCTCTCATGTCGTCCTTCGTTCCTTCGGCAAAACACCCACCGACAATGACGTTCTGTCCGCCGCTTCGGTTGCGGCATACTACTCGTCCGCGACGACTGATTTTCGAAAAACATCCGACAATCTGCCATTGCATAATGTCGAACCCTCTTTCAAGGTGGAAGTCGATTATTGCGAGATCAGACGAGTTAAAAAAATACCGGGCGCAAAGCCCGGCATGGTGACCTATGATCAATATCGCACTCTTCTGGTTCAGCCGTTGCTGCCCTCAAATCCGGCATAGATCTTGTCTCTGAAATCTGACTCCTCAAGTGAGAGAATGCATCCGCAGTATTTCTGTCGATAAAGTCCGTCCTCACGCGCCATTTGCTGTCCTTTACGGTATCCGTCTCGAAAATCGCGGTACAGAAACTGCACTCCGACACGGTCGGCGGCGCGCAACGCGGCTTCCCTCACCGCCTCATGGTTCTGGTAGATACTGACCAGGAGCGTGGTCGTAAATATCGAGAACCCTCTCGCTTTTGCTTCTTCCGCGACCTTTTGCATTCGCATATCATAGCACATGTGGCATCTGGTTTCGTATCGTCCGAGCCAGGCCTGACCGGTCCATTTCTCCTCACGGTAATCCTTCTCGAAAAGCACCCCGACGCCCTTGATTTCACCTAACTTCTTAACGTTTTCAAGCCTGCGCTCCCATTCGAAATGCGGATGAATATTCGGATTGTAGTAATAAATAACAGGTTCAAGTTTCTCGTTCCTGAGCTCGGATACCGGCCACTCGGCGCAGGGTCCGCAACAGGCATGCAAAAATATCTTTGTCTCCAAATTATCCATAATCGTTACACCTTCATGACTCAGAATCAATTTGTATTTGACGCTGATTGTCCTTCATGCTCTCTCCCGTTGCATCCGTGGAATCGGATATGGCGGTCCTTCGGTCATAATTCTCGGGGCACGGTAATCCGATATGTTGCCATGCGGGTACCGTCAACACCCGTCCGCGCGGAGTCTTCGCAATAAAACCGATCTGCATGAGAAACGGTTCATATACATCCTCAATCGTGACCGGGTCCTCTCCGGTGCAGGCCGCAAGCGTATCCAGACCAACCGGTCCGCCGGAAAACATCTCGGCCATATTCAGAAGGATTCTCCGGTCCGTCGCATCGAGCCCCCGTTCATCAATTTCCAGAGCGTTCAATCCAAAATCAGCGATCCTCTGATCGATTACCCCACTGCCCTTGATTTGCGCGAAGTCCCGCATCCGCTTAAGAAGCCGGATCGCGATACGCGGCGTTCCCCTCGAACGGGTGGCGATCGTTTCCAGGCCTTCTTCGTCAATTTCGATATTGAGAATACCGGCATCTCGTCGGAGAATCCGGATCAGTTCTTCCGGTTCGTAAAGTTCGAGTCGATGAATCATTCCGAAACGGTCGCGAAGCGGTGCCGAAAGCAGTCCCGCCCGTGTCGTCGCACCGATCAGCGTGAATTTCGGAAGGTCCAATCGGATCGAACGTGCGGACGGACCCTTGCCGATCATTATATCCAAACAATAATCTTCCATCGCGGGATAAAGAATCTCCTCGACACTCCGATTCAAGCGATGGATCTCGTCGATAAACAAAACTTCTCTCGCGTTCATGTTCGTCAGGATCGCCGCCAACTCACCCGGCTTCTCAATGGCGGGTCCGGTGGTGATTCGCAGATTAACACCCATCTCCGCAGCGATGATGCCGGCCAGCGTTGTCTTGCCGAGTCCGGGAGGTCCGTAGAGTAATACATGATCCAATGATTCTTCCCGCCTGGCAGCAGCCTCAATAAAGATCTTCAGGTTCTCCTTGACCCTGGTCTGACCCGCGTAATCCTCCCAACATACGGGACGAAGACCGTTCTCATCGCGATCCTCCGTCAGCCGCTCTCTTCCGATAATTCTGTCATCCTGATCAAATTCCGAAAAATCCATTCGCGTTCTCCCGCACAAGTGAATAAAACTGTTTTAGTATATTATAAAAAAACATCCGAAATATTACGTATATCATTATAGCAATCGTAATGCCTTACGAATCAGTTCCTCGGTATTCATTCCGTCGGAATAGGCCTCATTTGTGAACTTCATCGCTTGTGGCGCAGAATATCCGAGTACGACCAAAGCGCTGACCGCTTCCTTGATAACCGAGACACCCGCGACAGCCTCTTCTGTACCGGATCCGGCAAATCGATTCTCCATCGCGTCCACATCCGGAACATAGCCCTTCAGCTTATCCTTGAGCTCCAGTATGATTCGTTCCGCGACCTTCTTCCCAACTCCCTTCACCGTGGTCAGGCGCTGAATGTCCCCGGTGATTACGGAAAGCGCGAATTCGCTCGGCGATATCGATCCTGCCAGGGACATCGCAACCTTCGGACCGATCCCGGTCACCTGCAGAAGCAAGATAAACAAATCGTGCTCCGCGGATCCCGGAAATCCGTATAACGCGCTTATGTCCTCACGCACATAGTGATAAGTAAATACGCAGACCTGATCATTTATTTTGCCCAGTCGCTCCTGGACCGCGGGTGAACAAAATATCTTATAACCGATCCCGGAGTTCTCAACAATGACCGAGTCCTCCTTCTTTTGAATCAGAGTCCCTTTTATGAAAGCGAACATGATCGATCTCCCTTCAAGTTACTTGTGTTTGCCGATGTTTCCGGAAGCGGTAGGACCGATTTGATATCCGCCGACGGCCTTATTGGACCGAAGCATTCCGGTATGAGCCTGACAAATCGCGATCGCCAGAGCATCGGATGCATCGTCCTTCGCGGGAATCTTGTCCAGACAAAGGATCGTTTTCACCATTTGCGATACTTGGTTCTTGTCCGCCCTCCCATAGCCGGTAACCGCAAGTTTAACTTGCATCGGCGTGTATTCATAGACCGGAATTCCCGCTTTGGCTCCGGCAAGAATAGCAACGCCCCTTGCCTGTGCGGAACCGATCGCCGTCGTCGTGTTTCTCGAAAAAAACAGTTCTTCTACAGCCATCACATCCGGAGAATATCTCCGGATCAACGCCTCCAATTCCTGATAAATAGTCAGGAGACGGAGCTCGAACGGAACTCTCGGCTGAGTTGAAACAACCCCGAAATCAAGCATTCTGGAACGATTGGATTCATGTTCGATAATGCCGTAACCGGTAATTGCATACCCCGGGTCAATACCGATGATAATCATGATAATCCTCTCATTCCAAACATTCGTTCTTTTTATTATAACAATAGGAAGTTACCCGCGCAAGACAAGGCTAATAAAGAATATCGATCACTTCATCGGGATGTGCCTGTTCATCCGAGCCGATCACGTAGGCCTTTTGGGCGAGACCGACCGCCTCGTTTAAAGAGGCGGATCCGGGATCCGCGTGCTCGCCTGTATAAAGAGAACACAGACAGTCACCCGTCCGGACATAATCTCCGATCTTCTTTCGAAGGATCAGGCCTGCTCCGGGATCAATGATATCCGACTTGACCTTCCTGCCGGCTCCGAGCAACACGGAAGCTTTACCGATATCGGAAGCCAGGACTTCACGGATATACCCGTCCCGTTCCGCATTGATTTCAAACCGAACCATCGGCTTGTCCTTAAAAATCAACGATCCGTCAATGGATGTTTGGCCGCCTTGCGAATGAATGAAAGACACAAACGCTTTTCTCGCTTCGCCGGAGTCTATCTTTCTTTGGATCTGATCGATAATTTCCGATAAATCCTCCGTCGTCAAGATATCGGACATTCGAATCATGGAAGCCGCCAGGGTCAAACAGACTGTATTCAGATCCTCTGCGGCTTTCCCCAAAAAGAACTCCTCGACCTCATGCATCTCAAGGATATTCCCCACACAGTGTCCGAGCGGCTGCCTCATGGACGTGATCACGCAAGTCACCGGCTTTCCTGCGATCCGTCCGATGTCGATCATCGCTTGTGACAGCTCCCTTGCGCGGTCAATATCTCTCATAAAAGCACCGTCTCCGCAAGTCACGTCCAGCACGATCGCGTCGGCTCCGCCGGCAATCTTCTTGCTCATGATACTTGATGCAATAAGCGGGATCGATTCGACCGTTCCGGTCACGTCGCGCAACGAATAGAGTTCTTTATCGGCCGGTGCCAGTTCAGGTGTTTGGGCGGAAAGAACCGCCCCGCACCGAGCGACGTATTCCGAGAATCGGGAAAAGGGGATCTCGGTCCGAAAGCCTTCGATCGACTCGAGTTTATCAATGGTCCCGCCGGTAAAGCCAAGTCCTCTGCCGGAAAGTTTCACCACGGGAATTCCGAAAGACGCGACCAAAGGGAGTACAATCGGAGTGCACTTGTCTCCGACCCCGCCGGTGCTGTGCTTGTCGACGATCCTTTGCGAAAGAGCGGACAGGTCAAGCGTTTGTCCGGAACGTGCCATCATCAGCGTCAGATCGGTCATTTCGGATGAATCCATTCCATTCAGAACGATTGCCATCAAAAGCGCGGAAATCTGATAGTCGGGGATGGATTTATCCGTAACACCCCGGACAAAAAACTGAATTTGCTCCTCCGACAATCGCTTCCCGTATCTTTTATCGAGGATAATATCACGCATTTCCATATCTTAGTACTCCAACTCAATATTGCTTCCATTGTACACCAGAACGATTTACAATTGCTTTGGCATTCTGTTTTCATTACCGACAAAATGTGGAATCGTCCGGCCTCTTGGTATACAATCGAAAAGTAGATTTATTGAAGCGGAGGATTCAACATGTCCGATGAAACCGTCAAGCCTCTCCTGAGTGTCGCATTAATCGGATGCGGTCGTGTAGGGGTGAAGCATTTGAACTCAATCTTCAAGGCGAAAGATTCTCTTCAACTCTGCGCTCTTGTAGACACGGATATAATTACGGCTAAGGCATTTCTTGAAAAATTCATCATTAATAACAGAAAGGCCGCATCCGCTTTTCCCCGGGTTAAATTCTACACCGGGATTGACGCTCTGCTTCTGGATATGACTCCGGATATTGTCGCGATCACCGTTCCTTCCGGATTTCATTATGAAATCGCGTACAGAGCAATTTCTTCCGGTTGTCATATCCTTCTTGAGAAACCGATGACGATGAAAACTTCCGAAGCCAAGGAGCTGTATGACCTCTCCGTGGCGACCGGGAGGCATATCGCCATGGGTCATATATACCGTTATCTGCCGATTATGGGACTCATACACCAAGATTTTATCAGTGAGAAGTGGGGTAAAATCAGCCACGGGTCCGTTGTCGTTCGATGGGGGCACGATCAGGCCTATTACGATCAGGCAGCTTGGAGAGGTACATGGAAATTGGACGGCGGCGCATTAATGAATCAGAGTATTCACGCTTTGGATCTGATGTGTTACCTGATGAATACCTATCCGGTCTCCGTAGTATCTCAACTGGCAAAACGGTTCCGTAACATGGAGGCCGAAGATATCGGAGCGGCGGTGCTTCGAATGGAAAACGGAGCGCTGTGCGTCCTGGAAGGGACAACGGCAACGAGCCCATCGGACCACGAAGCATCGTTCTATATCAATGCCGAGCTGGGATCGCTGCGCGTCGGACTGCGTAAGGGACTGCCGTTTTTCGATATTCGTGACAAGAAAGGCAAAAAGGTTACCCGCAAATATTATCGCGAGGAACTTAAAGCCAAAGGTCTTCGCGGAATTATTGACGCTAAGAATCCTCACTATTTAATCTATCGTGATTTGATCAATTGCGTCCGGAACGGGGACGATCCGATTGCAGACGCGCGATCCGGTTATAAATCGGTGGAAGCGATGCTTTCCGTATATCGATCCGCAAAAGAGCACCGACAAATCGACATCCCGGGTGATTCGGATTTTGACCTCAATGACATGAGCGGATACTTTAATTAATCACATGAAGACAACTCACCGAAGACTGTTCTGATAATATCGACGGCAAAGGAATCAACCACCTTGTAACAGATTTCCTTTCCGCTTCTTTCTCCCTGAATAATACCGACGTCCCTCATTTTCGAAAGATGTTGTGACAGTCCGCTCTGAGTAAGGCCCATCTTCTCCTGAATGTCACCGACCCTGCATTTTGAAAGATACAATCCTCGAAGTATATACAGGCGATCCGGATGCGATAAAACCTTTATCACGGCCGCCCTTCTCTCAATCTCTTTTCTTGTCATAATTACCTCCCGAAAGTTGTTGACACATTCAATTGTTGTGATATAATAATATCATAGGATTAATAAATTATGATATGTCAATATTATATCATCAATTGGCGATACGACAATGATTTTCGCCATTAAAATATATAGAAAAAGAATACTAAGGGATTGAAAGGGGAAATTTATTATGGGAAAGAACACATTAGAACTGAACGAGGCCAATTTCACCGAAACGATCGCAAGCGGTCTGACACTTGTTGATATGTACGCGAATTGGTGCATGCCTTGCAGAATGCTTGCACCGACCATTTCCACACTGGCGGACGAGTATGACGGGAAAGTGAAGGTTGGAAAAGTGAACATTGATGAATCGCCTTCAATCGCTTCCCAGTATGGGGTGATGAGTATACCGACAGTCATCTTGTTCAAAGACGGAAAGCCGGTCGGACAGAAGGTTGGGATGGCAGACAAGAAAGCCTACGAACAAATGATTCAAAGCGCCAACTGATCTTGATCAAAAAGAGGCCGTTGCAAAAGTGATTTGAAAATCACATGAGCAACGGCCTTTTTGCGTCTACAAAAGGATCTATAAAATGTTCAGTGCCTGATCAAGGTCGTGAAGAATATCTTCCGAATTCTCAATACCCACGGACAAACGAATCATATCATTCGGTACGCCGGCCAACACCATTTGTTCGTCAGTCAGCTGGCGATGGGTATGACTCGCAGGATGCAATACTGATGTTCTGGCATCACACACATGTGTAACGATGGAAGATAACTTGAGTGAATCCATAAATCGGACGGCATTATCACGCCCTCCCCTAACTCCAAAAGAAAGAACGCCGCACACACCGTTTGGCATATACTTACGTGCCAGTTGATATTGAGAATCATCCGCAAGCCCCGGGTATTTAACCCATGAAACATTCGGATGTCTCTTCAAGAATTCGGCGGCTGCCAAAGCGTTTGCGCAATGTCTCGGAACACGCAGATGTAATGTTTCAAGCCCGATATTCAATAAGAAAGCATTCATCGGAGCCGGGGAAAAGCCCATATCTCTCATCAGTTGAACCGTAAATTTTGCGGTAAAAGCTGCCGGACCGAATTGACGAGTATAAATCACCCCGTGATATGAGTCGTCCGGACGAGTAAGTCCGGGAAATCGATCGGCGTATTTCTCCCAATCGAAGGTCCCGTGATCCACAACACACCCGCCGATACTGGTCGCGTGACCGTCCATATATTTTGTCGTTGAATGCACAATAAGATCCGCACCCCACTCGAAAGGCCGGCAATTGATCGGTGTCGGAAAAGTGTTGTCTACGATTAGCGGAACACCGACGGTATGCGCGGCTTGGGCAAAGGATTCCAGATTCAATATATTCAATGCCGGATTCGCAACCATTTCGCCGTACACCAATTTGGTGTTCGGTTGAATTGCTTTAATGATTTCCTCTGCATCGGCATCGGGGCGGACAAAACTGACTGATATCCCCAGCTTCTTCAAAGTGACCGAAAACAGATTGAAAGTACCTCCGTAAAGGGTCGAACAGGATACGATATGATCTCCGGCCTCACAGAGATTCAATACGGTCATCATGATCGCCGCCTGTCCGGAGGAAGTCAACACACATGAATTGCCGCCCTCAAGATCCGCGATTTTGGCCGCGACATAATCACATGTAGGGTTAGCCAAGCGAGAATAGAAATAGCCCGGTTCCTGCAAATCGAAAAGGCGACCCAGTTGCTCTGTCGATTTGTACTTAAATGTCGTGCTCTGGATGATCGGCAGGATTCTCGGCTCACCGTTCTCCGGTTGATATCCGGACTGAACGCATTTGGTATCAATATGATAATCGCTCATCGCCATCGCCCCCTTCGGGTATTCATAATCACAGATAATTTTCATGCATTATACCATACCGAAGAGAAAAAATACGAAACTAATGTCTCTCAAAACGAAAGAAAGCCCCGGTCTTAAATACCGGAGCTTTCACTGGTGCACCTTCAGGGATTCGAACCCGGGGCCCACTGATTAAGAGTCAGTTGCTCNNTACCAACTGAGCTAAAGGTGCATATGTTCGAACAAACGAACATTGCAATTATAGCGATGCGATTCCCGAATGTCAAGAACTATCCGCGGTCTAATAAATTCATAAAACAGCCGGTTTGATTTGCTGATTTAGATTCCAATATTTTCATCAGACGAATGCTCAGTAGAGGAATTCTCCGTTTGCTCCGCGGATCACTACCTCGTTCCCGTCCGGACGCGTCGCGCTCTCTACATGACCGATGACCTTCGCCTCAACGCCCATTGATTCGGAAGCGCTGATGATCTCTCCTACCGCTTCTTTTTCACAATATATCTCCAAGCGATGTCCGCAATTGAACACCTGATACAGTTCTTTTTCGGAAATTTCTCCGGAGGCGAATATTTCCCGAAAAACGGGCGGCAATTCGAACAGATTGTCCTTAACATATCGAACATTCCGTCCGAAATCCTTGCATTTAGCGAGTCCGCCGCCCGTACAGTGAATAATGCCGGTCACGGATTCGGAAATCTTCGGAAGAATTTTGCCGAGGATCGGCAGGTATGTTCGAGTCGGCGACAAAATCGCTTCTCCGACGGTCATACATGTATTCGGAAGCTGGTCGGATAGTTTGTATTTGCCGCAGTATGCTTTCTCGGCCGGTATCGTTTCGGATAAGGATTCGTGATATCGCTCGTAGTAATATTTGGATAAAATCATATGGCGAGCCGCTGTTAGCCCGTTTGATGAAATACCCGAGTTTTCTTTCTCTTCGTAAACCGATTTCCCTGTAGAAGATAAACCGACAATCAGGTTCCCGGGCCTGATGTTTGAAGCGTTTATTACATGTTCTTTTCTCAAGCGTACAACCACGGTTGAATCAATAATGACCGTTCGGACCAGATCCCCAACATCCGCCGTTTCACCACCGGCCATCGTGATGCGAATACCGTATTCATTAAGCAGTTCGATTATATGATCATACCCTTTAATGATCTCGGCGATGCAAGATCCGTTGACACGATGTGCGTTGCGTCCGATCGTGTTGGAAAGGATAAAACCGTCCGTGGCGCCAATACAGGCCAAATCATCGATATTCATCACAAGCGAATCCTGAGCGAGAGAGAAAAACGATCTCGGATCTCCGGTTTCCATATACTGAAGATAAGCCGCCGAGGATTTGGTTCCGGCTCCGTCCGCATGAATCGAGCATACATAATCCGGGTCGCCGGCAATATCGGCATTCAACTTACAAAAGGAACCCGGAAATTCGCCGGCGGACTGCCCCGCCACAGCTTTCTTTACTTCATCCTTGGTCGGGGAGACGCCTCTGCTTAGATAAGATTCAGCCGACATGATGTTCTCCTTAATGATCATCGATTCTTATGTTGCCAAAATTGATGTTTCCCGAGTAAGCCTGTAAGCCGGGTTCTGTCTTGAGCGATCATCTGTCTAGACCGAACGTTTCCGAACGGTTCAAGCCGCCTCCATGAGACCTGCGGACAACAGTAGTGTCTCTCCTCGGCGTTGCTCCGGGTGGGGTTTACATGGCCGAAATGTCTCCATTCCGCCGGTGGGCTCTTACCCCGCCGTTTCACCCTTACCGCGATGTCCGAAAACTTCACGGCGGTTTACTTTCTGTTGCACTATCCTTAAAGTCGCCTTCACCGGGAGTTACCCGGCACCCTTGTCCTGCGGAGCCCGGACTTTCCTCGTACGCGGCCTTTCGGCACTGCGCCCGCGATCGCCCGGCTTACTCGGAAAACATCACCATCATAAACAAATGCCCTACGGTTGTCCACATCAAAAAGACGATTCGAAACGATTGCCTTGAAAAACACAACAACGAACGGATGAGTACTTGTTTACCAGAGATGTTTGAAGGAACGGAAGAACGACACGTTCTGTAGCCTCATGTCCCGCCGCAACAGCGCAAATACCCGATTCCTTCAGCTGTACCATGGCGTGATGCTTGATCTCGCCCGCGACCACGAGATCGACACTGGAACGAATCAAATCAGGGATGACTGAATCATCGAACGAACCCGCACCCAAATAGATCCTCGTTATTTCCTTGTCAGACATTTCATTCAAAAATACTCCGGAACTTTGAAGCACTCTCCGGACCATTGAGGAAAACTCAAGATATCTCAGCGGAGAACCGGTATCACAGAGCAAACCGAAAGAAAACTCCGGTTGCTCCGGAACGGAACGAAGGCCCAGAGTGTCTGCCAGTGCGTGATTGACCCCATAATCGGCTCGATCCAAGTTGGTATGAGCGGAGATGACGGAGATTTGTTCGCGGATCAAACGCGACACAAGCCTTCCCCGAGGTGTATCGGTATCGATCGAAAACAGCGGTGAGAAAAACAACGGATGATGCGTAATCAAAATATTCGCATCAAAATCAAGACAAAGATCGATGGCCTCTGTCGAAACATCAAGCGAGAAAACGATTCCCCGAACCTCCGTTTCCACGCTCCCGATCATCAGGCCGATATGATCCCAGTCCTCCGCACGCTCCGCCGGCGCGATCGATTCGATCCATGTCAACAAGTTGCCGACCGTAATCTGATCATTCATCCGTATTGCCCCCGTTCTCCTTCATTAGTTTCTCTATGTGAAGTATGACCCTTTCAAGTTCGGGACGCCCGAGTTTTTGATTTTCGAGAAGACGAAGTTTTGCGGAAAAGTAATGAACCGTCCCCTCTGGCTTGTTCCGAAGAATATATGGGCCGAGAATTTTTTCGGCAGAACTCAGTAATATCGGTTTGCCCGTGAATTTTACCGAGAGAATGATATAAACTTTTCTTCGATCACGGCATATTTTCTCGAAAACAATCTCGAATCCGTTCTCACATAAAAACGCTCGCAGCTCTTCATCAGACCGCTGCGGCTGAAGCAAAATAACTGTGTCTTCAGGCAATACGCCGCCGTGCTCAGCCAGTGCATCGGTCAGGATATGAATGATCTCCAAACCGCCGATACCCGCAATCACGACGGTCTCTTCACCCGTGATCCGAACATCACTGAGACCGTCGGTGCAAAACACGTCCGAGCGATCCGAAAATCCCCTGCTTCTCAGGTAGGCGGCAGTTCTTTCGGCAGGTGCGCGATGGATGTCCGTGCAGACCACCCGGTCTGCCTTACCGGACTCCAGAATGTACGCGGACAGGTATCCGTGATCGGACCCGACGTCAATGAAACGCCTCGAACCCAGGATAGAATCGGCAATACATTGCAGGCGCGCGGGCAACTTGGTCTTATTCATCAAATGTGCCGGTCTCCTCACATCGAAAGTTCCTTGATTTTTCCTCTTAAATACTTCAGATAATCGTTTACTTCCCGAAAAGCGCGAACCGATTGCTCCCGATCCGGGCCATCGGTCATTCCGTCCATCTGAACGGCCAAATATTTCTTCCTTCTCGTGTAAACCTTCTCACGGACACGATACAGATAATCCGTAACCAGACGCATCAGCTTCTCTTCGTCACGAATATCTTTGGTCTTCATCAGGACCGCCGAGAAAACATCCCTTGCCGGGCGCCCGTTGATCTCCTTCCCTTCCGCGAGATCCAGAAGTTTGGCCGGGCCGGCAATTCCACGGGCAAGAAGTTTGAGCATGTCAGTAGCAATCAAACGCAACGTTCCGGACGAAAAATCAGTGGCAATCGGTTTGTCCGGCATGTTTTGGTAAATAGCGGTATTCTCGGAAAGAAAGCAGAGGAGTACAATTTCCTGATGACCACCCCGATTGACCTCATCAATCGGTTTGATCACCGCTTGCGCCTTCGCTTTGATGACCGTCTCGTTGAAAGCGGGCTTTCGATCGCTGTCCTCCGCCCGTTTCGCTTCCGATAATACGCTGTTGACCGAGACCTTCAACAATTCCGCGACTACACCCGCCGCTCTTTCGCGCAAAACCAGATTCGACTCCCATGACAGATATTCACAGGCAAGTGATTGAAACATTCTGGCATCAAACTTTCCGTCAACAACACTCTGATACTGTGCCGCTTCGACCAGATAATCCAGTACCGGGAGAGCTCCGGATACGACTTCTCGAAAAGCTTCCGGACCGTGCTCACGGATATATTGATCCGGATCCTTACCGTCCGGAACTCTGCCGACCGATAATCTGGTATTCATACCCGCAGGGCGGTTTCCTTTAGTCATCAATGTTTTAAGACTTCGAACTGCGGCATTTCGTCCGGCATTGTCCGAATCGAAAAACAGTATAATTTCTTCGGAATATCGTGATGCAAGCATCAACTGACGGTCGGTCAGTGCCGTTCCGAGTGAGGCGACCGCATTTGTCACCCCGGCTTGGTGCATTGATATCACATCCATATAACCCTCAACGATGATCAGTGACTTCTCCTTGGATGTCTTCGCGAAATTCAGCCCATACAGGACCCTTTGCTTGGAGTAGACCTCCGTCTCCGGAGAATTAATATATTTCGGTGTTCCGTCCGTCAAAATTCTACCGCCGAACGCAACAATCTTGCCCATCGGATCGAAAATCGGAAACATCAGTCGTCCACGGAAAAGATCAATCAATCCGCCCTTTTTGCTCTTCGTGAAAAGGCCGCATTTCCCCAAGATTTCTTCTCGAATTCCTTTATTCCGCAAGTAACGGAACAAACCTTCCCATTCGTCCGGAGCATACCCCAAACCGAATTTCCTTGCAGTCTGCGTTGAAATCTTCCGCTTGACCAGATATTCAGATGCGATTCTTCCCTTATCCGAGGTCAGAGAATTATAGAAGTATCTCGCGGCTTCAACCAAAGCCTCACGAATTTCATCTCTCTCAACGGAGAGTTTGCGAAGTCCGTCGTCTTCCGGCTCGGGAAGCGTGATCTGTACCCGTTCAGCCAGAAGCCGCAGTGCTTCGATAAAGGTCAATTTCTCGATTTCCATAATGAATTGAATGACATTTCCGCCCTTGTGACATCCAAAGCAATAATAGATTTGTTTGCTTATGGATACCGAAAAAGACGGCGTATCCTCGGAATGAAAGGGACACAAGGCAAACTGATTCTGACCGCTCGTCTTCGTGAAGCGAACATATTGTCCGACGACGGAAACAATGTCGTTGCGGGCGATCACCTCTTCAATGATGTTCTCTGGAATTCCACCTGAAAAACCTGCCATGTCGCAACCCCTTTATTCGCCCAATCCTAAAGAAGCTGTGTGCCGTTGATAAACAACTCGAAATTCAGATTCAGATAATTTGCGGCGTTTCTGCAAAGCTTCATTCGATCCAAAAATATCTCGAAGTAATCCATTACCGGGCTGATTTCAGTATCGATTTCAATCTCAAGTCTGGCTTTTTCGCCGACTACGGTAAGCGTAGATAAGGTAGCGGCATAATTCACACGATCATGAATATCAAAGGTCTCCTTGTGCTTATTCCGAACCCGGCTTCTGTGCACGTCCGCTTTGTCGGACAAGATCAGTGCCGCCGCGATCCGATTGACCGGAACGCCCTCTCCCTCGTCATGATTCGCAATTGCCATCATAATGATCGCGGCATTGTCGTAAGACATACCCTTCCTGACAAGCATGTCATAGGCCATGATCGCCCCGGAAACCGCATGATTATTGCGACTCACCGCATTTCCGATGTCATGAAGATACCCGGCTATTTTCCCGAGTTCAACCATATGCTCATCCTCACCGAGGATTTCGAGTATTTCACCACATTTATTGGAGACCAATCGACAGTGACGAAAAGTATGTTCGGTATAGCCAAGCGAGTCCATCTGAATTCCGGCGGCCTGCAGAAGGGCCTTCACCTCGTTACTCTTCTGGATATCTTTAATCGTCAGTTCAGTCTCCATAATCCCGCCTGCTCCGTTCATTTTCATTCGTATAAATTGTATCACATATCCGCATCCTGCTTCACGCAAGCCAGCCAGATGGAGCACTCGAGTCTTTTCTTGGTTAGCTTGCATCCGATTTCATATTCCTCGTCCAGAGAACCGGTGGCAAAATATCGATTTGCGGCACATCCCCCGCCGCAGTGGTAACGTGCGAAGCACGTCGCGCAGGATTCTCGGTTCGGCATCAGACGCTCGAAAAACATCTGCCGAACAGTTGGATCCAGGATATCTTCTACCCTTCTGCCCGGCAATAAAACTCCGTTTTTATCCGAAATCTTTTCCATGCCGGATACATTTCCCATCAAAAATTCCTTTTCGCCGACGAATTGATGGCAGGGATAAATATCACCCTCGGGTGTTACCGCAACATATTCGGATCCCACTCCGCATCCTTTCAAACGTTTATATACGCAAGGTCCACCTTCAAAATCCATTTTGAAGTGAAAAAAGTGAACGGGTTTATCTGTTTTGCGAGTCATGTCGAGGTATTCCGCTAAGCGCTCGTATTCCTTTTCGATCGTGTAAACATCTTCATCACGAATCGCATAGCTTGTCCCAGGTTCGGATACGACAGGCTCCATTGAAATGTGACGGGCATCCAATGTTTCGGCGAGATGTTTAACGTCCTCCGAAAAATCAAGATTATGACGGGTAAAGGTCCCGCGAACGTAATACTCATGGTAAGCCGATTTTTCACTTTCACGAAGTTTAACAAAATCACGGATGTGATTGCGGATCGGCTCATAAGTCGCTGTTCCGCCGATCCCGGGTCGCATACGATTATGGACATCGGGGCGCCCATCGATACTCAGGACACAGTTTTTCATATGTTTATTGATAAATTCCGATTTTTCACGATCCAACTGAAGAGAGTTGGTCGTTATGGTAATGCGAATATCCTTTCCGGATCGTCTTCCGATCCGCTCGCAATAATCTGTAAGCTCCGTTACGACCGGCCAGTTCATAAGGGGTTCGCCGCCGAAAAAATCAATGTCCAGATGATGCCGCTCTCCGGACGCAGCAACGAGGAAATCCACGGCTTTCCTGCCCGTCTCCGCCGACAGCATCGATCGGTTATGTGTTCCGTAATCTCCCGTACCGGCAAAGCAATAAAGGCACCGCATATTACAGTCGTGGCAGATATGAAGGCACATCGCCTTTATAATCGGGCCATCCGGATAGAGTGTAGAATAATCCGCCTCGATTCGGGGCGCAAAAAGGCTTTGGGCAGAAATCAGCCCGTCAAATGAATCACATATTTCCGTAATCTCGCCCGGGTCGGTTTCTGTCTCGCGCGAAAAAAGGAGGAGCTCCGTCTCGGAGGGTCTCTCGCCGCCTTTCCGGCGGTATCTTTCAAGCAAATTATACGAAAGATCGTCAAGAACATAAATCGACGAACATTCCGAATCAAATGCAATCTTCTTACCCTTCATCTCAAATAAGTGAACCAATTGTCTCTCCTTAAAAAAATAATGAAGACGTTATTAACCGCCTTCACTATTCGAAATACGTATCGAACAAACGCTCAGCGGTCAGCTTCGCACGGCTGGTTTGCAACGGTGCAACTGGTCTTGCAGGCAGATTGGCAGGAAGTTTGACACTCTCCGCACGCCTTACCGGAGCATGGAAATTTAATGTTCGCTTCGTGAATAATCGTAATATGCTTCATTATATTTCTCCTTAACATTCATCCAAACGATACTAATCCGAGCCCGTTTCTTTCTTCGTTACCGTACTGATCGCAGTTTTCTTGAATGTCATCATCGTATTTGCGACACTCGTAGTAATCGTAACCTCATCTTCTCGCAGATTCGCAACGGTTCCGATAATGCCACCGATGGTCAATATCTTGTCTCCGACTGCCATTGAGTCGATCTTCGCCTTCAACTCCTTATCTCTTTTCCTCTGAGGACGAAGAATAATAAGATACCATCCTCCGATCATTACAGCAAAAATTACAAACATAGGTATTAAATCGCCAAATCCGGGAGCGGCTTGAGGCGTTGCTTCCGAAGCGGTTGATGCCACGGTATCAGCGGCTAATAAAAAATCCATCCGTATTCCTCCAATAATCGATTCTATCCATAATCCAATTGATTTTAACACTCACTCGGCTCACTGCGCAAGCAATTAATAATAATGGTTCTGACGTCAACAGCGGTTCCGAATGCATTATCGTTGGCTTCATCAGTTGTAATCCCTGCAAATCGATACCTTATCCCGTTACGATTTGATTGTAAAGACTGAGAATATCAAAACTCTTATTTTGTCCCATATCCGAAACGCTCAAAAAATTCATCTCTGAAATCTAGAAGTCTGTCGTCCGAAATCGCTTGACGAACATCTTTCATCAGTTTCAGCAAGAAATGGAGATTATGATACGAGCAAAGTCTTAAGCCAAAAATCTCCTTCGCCTTAAGAAGATGGCGAATATATGCGCGAGTATAGTTCCTGCACGCATAACAATCACATTCTTCTTCGATCGGGAAATACTGTCTGGCGCAGGAAGCGTCCCGTACAATCAGACGACCGTTCCGGGTGAGCACCGTTCCGTTGCGCCCGATCCGTGTAGGTAAAACACAATCAAACATATCGACCCCGCGAATCGCACCTTCAATTAAATAATCGGGAGTACCGACCCCCATCAAATATCTCGGTTTTGCAGACGGCATGTACGGTATGGTTTCATCCAACATCCGATACATCAAGTCGCCGGGCTCGCCTACCGATAAGCCGCCGATCGCATATCCGGGCAAATCAAATGATGTGATTTCTTTTGCGCTTTGAACGCGCAAATCCGGATATACGCCACCCTGAATAATTCCGAATAGCGCTTGCGTGTTTGGATTCTGATGCGCTTTCACACAGCGTTCGAGCCAGCGGGTCGTTCGATCCGAAGCCTTTTGGGCGTAATCGTACGTGCACGGATAAGGAGCGCACTCATCAAAAGCCATCATAACATCTGAACCGAGATCATTCTGCACTGAAATCGACTTTTCCGCGGTTAACAAATGTGCCGAACCGTCTATATGTGACTTGAAAAAAACCCCTTCTTCTTTGATGTTTTTGGGAAGAGCAAGTGAAAAGACCTGAAACCCTCCACTGTCCGTAAGGATAGATTTCTTCCAATTCATAAAGCGATGAAGTCCGCCGGCTTCCCGAACGATATCGCTTCCGGGTCGCATCCATAGATGATATGTATTGGAGAGAATGATGTTTGCTCCCATTTGCTCCAACTCGTCCGGAGACATGCCTTTGACGGTACCTTGGGTTCCGACCGGCATGAACTCCGGGGTCAAAAAAGATCCGTGCGGAGTGGTAACCCGACCCAGTCGAGCGCCTGACTGCTTGCAGACATGAATCAATTCATATTGAACCGGATACTTCGATTTCATTTGCGTCATTTGTTTCGTCCTTTTCTGTTGGTTGATTACTTGATTCTAGACCGGTAATCCGGATCGATGGTGATGAACATCGCGTCGCCGAAGCTGAAGAAACGATAACGCATCGAAATTGCCTCCTGATATGCACTCAGCACCTTTTCTCTTCCGGCAAACGCCGAGATCAGCATGATCAGAGTCGATTCAGGTAGATGAAAGTTAGTGACCATCGCATCGACTACTCCGAACCGGTATCCCGGATAGATAAATATGTCGGTCCATCCGGTATGCGGTCCCATCGTCGGATCCTCCCGAAAAACGGATTCCAACGTCCTGGCGCATGTTGTGCCAACCGCGATCACCCTTCCGCCCGCGGCACGCGCTTTACGAATCTTGTCGGATGCCTCCTTCGGAAAATCATACCACTCGGAGTGCATCAGGTGGTCAGCGATATTCTCACACTTAACGGGTCTGAATGTTCCGAGTCCCACATGAAGGGTCAATTCGGCAATTTCGACTCCCTCCTCCCGGATCCGGGTGAGCAATTTCTCGGTAAAGTGAAGCCCTGCGGTCGGTGCTGCAGATGAACCGGGTGAAGCGGAATAAACAGTCTGATACCTTTCCGGGTCATCGTTCTTCTCGTGAATGTATGGCGGCAAAGGAACCGTTCCCGCTTCATCGAGAATCGACTCCCACACGCCTTCAAAAAAGAAACGAATGACCCGGTTGCCGTTTTCGAGGACCTCCGCAACTTCCGCTTCGAGTTTGCCCGGAAGGAAAACAAGTCGGTTTCCGGTTCGCACCTTCTTACCCGGTCTGGCTAAGGTCTCCCATCTGAAGTCATCCAATCGTTTTAAAAGAAGAATCTCGACGGGATACATCGTATCCGCGCGAACCCCAAGAAGTCGAGCCGGTATGACCCGAGTATTGTTAATTACCAACAAATCATTTTGTCGAAGTAATAACGGCAGTTCAAAAAAACGGCGATGCTCAATCGCTCCGGTGCTTCCGTCGAGGGTTAAAAGCCTCGATGATGAGCGTTCCGGCAGCGGGTGCTGCGCTATCAATTCTTCCGGAAGTTCATAAAAGAAATCGCTGGTTCTCATGAGTTATCATTATATTACACAATTGACGGTGAAGTACAGTAAATGCTATGATTTCCTCGTATCAAAACATCTTTTCCCATATTGGGAGAAAAGGAGGTCAAGAACATGAAAACACCCGTTTTCACCGGATCTGCCGTCGCCATTGTCACACCGTTTGCTCAGGGAGGTGTCGATGAGAAGAAACTCCGGAAGCTTGTTGACTTCCATATCCAAAGCAAAACGGACGCTATCGTTGTTTGCGGAACGACGGGCGAGGCATCTACAATGCCGGATCAGGAGCATCTTCGCACTATTTCCATTGTTGTCGAGCAGGCTTCCGGACGCGTGCCTGTTATCGCCGGAACCGGCAGTAATGACACCGTTCACGGTATTAAACTGACATCTGAGGCTTCGGCAATCGGTGCCGACGCACTTTTGATCGTTACTCCCTATTACAACAAAGCTTCTCAAGAGGGCTTATTTCGTCATTATGATGCTCTGTCGAAGGTAACGGACAAGCCAATCATCCTCTACAATGTGCCATCGAGAACCAATCTCAACATTGCTCCGTCGACAATCGCCAGACTGATGAACATCGCCAACATCGTCGGAGTTAAAGAGTGCAATTTGCTTCAGGTTCCCGAAATTGTCCACTTGTGCGGAGACAATGTGGTTCTGTATTCCGGCGAAGATGGCGTAGTTGTCCCGATGCTGTCCATGGGTGCGAAGGGTGTAATCTCTGTCGTCGCCAACATCATGCCCTCTCTGATGAGCCGTATGGTCCATGCGTTTTTCGACGGCGACTTGAGTAAAGCAGCGCAAATACAAGCGGATATCGTTCCTCTTGTTCAAGCCTTATTCTCCGATGTGAATCCGATTCCGGTGAAAGAGGCGATGAATATACTGGGTTGGGATGTCGGCACATGCAGATTGCCGCTTTGCGAGATGTCATCTGAGGATCACATCAAGCTTTCCACTGTTCTCAAGCACTATGATTTTTCTGCTCAAACCATATTTATGACCGGAGGTAATCAATGACAACCGACGACACGAACCGAACGACAAAGATTTTTCTGAACGGCTGTTGCGGTCATATGGGGCGCGTAATTGCGGGTATTTGCGCTTCTATTCCGAATGCCGTTATCGTTGCCGGTGCGGATATACGTCCTCAAGAGTCGGATTTTCATGTGTATGAATCACCTGACATGTGTACAGACGAGTTTGACGTTATCATCGACTTCTCGAACCCGTCTGCCCTTAATCCGTTGCTCAGCTTAGCTCAAAGAACGGGCAAACCCCTTGTAATGTGTACGACCGGCTTTTCCGGTGATCAGAGAAATCGAATTCTGGCATTATCTGAAACAAACGCCGTATTCCTTTCCGGGAACATGTCTTTGGGCATTAATGTTCTGATTGACCTGGTTCAGAAAGCCGCAAAGGTCTTGTACCCTGATTTTGACATCGAGATTATTGAACAGCACCACAACCGGAAAGTTGACGCTCCGTCCGGTACCGCCCTGATGATTGCGGACGAGATCAATCAGGCCGAAGATGGCATTTTCGAGTACGAGTACGATCGTCACACGAAGCGTACGCCTCGCAAGAAACAATCGATCGGAATACACTCGATTCGCGGCGGCAATATTGTCGGAGAGCACTCAGTGCTTTTCGCGGGTCCGGAAGAAACAATAACAGTATCTCACAGTGCAAACACGCGGGATGTCTTCGCACGGGGCGCCGTGAAAGCGGCGCTGTTTTTAGCCGATAAGAAACCAGGATTATATTCAATGAAAGATCTCTTGAAGTAGCGTCCGAATCCAAAGACTTATCCGTTTACACCGCCATCTTCTTCTATTTTTCACTCAATGTTTCAACAGCACCCATTTCTACTTCGGTTGAAGCGGGTGTTTCTTCTGTTTGCCCTTCCTCTTCGTCAGGTATAATATACTTCTCAATCTGTTGCCATACGAAAAAACTACCGATGAAATGAGACAAAGAAAACACAATTGTAATATATAAGACAACGGCAATGGTTGAACCGATTTGACCGCCAAAAAAAATCAGCGCAAAAGGAATCACAAACATGATCAACACTTGTAAAAGCAAAACTCCCAGATTGGGGAAAAGCCTCAAAGCCAGAAATATTGCAGCATTCTTGAAAATGCCTTTGAGCGGCAGATCCATAGTAACAATCAACGGATATATGTAGATTTGAAAACAAGAGAATAAAACGGTAATCGCAACAAACAAACCGAGCATAATGCGCGGCAGTGTACCTTCCGGTCTTGTTGCGTAGTATCCGATATTGAAAAGCAGTACAGCGGTAACAAGAAACGTAATAATTGAAACCTTGATCGATTGTTTCCAGTTGGTCTTGAGTGCCTTTCTATAATCATGCCAGAAAAAGCCGCTTGTTTCCCGAGCATAGTTTCGATAAATAAAAGAGAAGGCACTTTGAAACGGACCATTAACGATAAGCGTCATTCCCACAATCAAGAAAGATACCACGAGAATAAAAACAAAATATAACCTGAACGCCTCGTCACTGATTTCGATGATACTTTCAGTCAATCCCGTTTCTTTGCCCAGATTCTCGATAGACCCCGCAAACGCTTCCGGGTTCAAGTTCTGGCTGATTACGGGCATAACGTTAACGGCAACTGCGTATGTAATGACGATAGTAGGAATATTGACTGCCAAAAACATAAGGTTACAGAGAATCAGGGTCATCAACCGTGTTCCCAGAATTCGAAAAAAACGAATCACGGGACCTTCCCTTTGTTCATTCACATATACTCCGGGACCCGGATTATTGTATCCGTCGAAAATGCTCACAGTCTATCCCACTTTCTGCATGTTCATCCATCTGCAATTATTCTTTGTTCTAATTATATACTTATCCCGGCCTTTTCGAAAAGCACACTCATATATCAGTATCTTTTCATACCCGAAGTATCGTTTTACGCATTTTCAGTTAACAAATCGGAGAATAGACGAATATCTTCCAACGAGCGCTCTGCGTAATGAAGATTCTTATCTTTCTTGTTGCGAATCTTCCGCGCAGGCGATGGAAGAAGTCCGAAATTCGCGTTCATCGGTTGAAAATCGCGTATACGGGAATCTGATACGTACAAGGCCATCGCACCCAACATGGTTTTGCCAGACAGCGGCTCCTCCAATCGATCTCCGAGCAATTCGCGTGACGCGTAAACTCCGGCAAGTAACCCGGATCCGGCGGACTCTACATAGCCTTCCACCCCGGTGATCTGCCCGGCAATGAAAACATTCTGTCTTTCCTTCAATTGATAAAAGGGATTGAGTATTGACGGCGAATCGATATATGTATTGCGGTGCATGACACCGAATCGCACAAACTCTGCACATTCAAGTCCGGGAATCATACGGAAAACTCTTTTCTGTTCAGAAAATTTCAGACGAGTCTGAAACCCGACCAGATTAAACATACTTGCGTTTCGATTATCTTGTCGGAGTTGAACACATGCATACGGCATCTTTCCTGTTCTCGGGTCTACGAGTCCGACCGGTTTCATCGGACCGAATCGGATCGTGTCATACCCGCGCTTAGCCATCGACTCGATCGGCATACAACCCTCAAACAGCGTCTCCTTATCAAAATTCTTGACTTCCGCTAACTCAGCGTTGATCAAAGCATCATAGAAAGAGCGATACTCATCTTCGTTCATCGGACAATTCAAATAATCATCGCCGCCTTTTCCGTACCTCGATGCAGGGAAAGCGATCTCAGTATTAATTTCTTCTCTCGACACGATCGGTGCGGCAGCGTCAAAAAAATGAAGGGCACTGCCTCCGACAAGTTCCATGAGCGAGTCATACATTCCGTCATCGGTCAGTGGGCCTGTCGCCAATATCACCGGCTCGTCAAGGGGTATTGAGCAGAGCTCTTTGTGATGCACAACGATACGGGGATGATCGGAAATAAGCGAAGTGACCATATCGGAAAACTCGTCCCGGTCGACCGCCAGGGCTCCGCCCGCAGGAACTCTGGTTTGATCTGCACAGGAGATAATCAGAGAATTTAAAAGTCTCATTTCCTCCTTAAGGAGGCCGACTGCATTTTCAATCCGATCTGCTCGAAAAGAATTACTGCAAACTAATTCCGCAAAGCCGCTTCGATGATGTGCGGGCGACATCCGATGCGGCTTCATTTCAAAAAGATCAACTCCAACTCCCCGGTTTGCCGCCTGCCATGCCGCTTCGCATCCGGCCAAACCGGCCCCGATAACAGTTAGGCGCCTCTGATTCATCCGGCGTCACCGCCTACGTTAATGTCATCGTTTTTGGGGGCTGCCCCGGACTTGGATCGTCTATTTGTCAAACATTCTCTGTTCGAGCATTTGGTATAGGATTTACCTCTGAACTTTTTCATGACCATGTATTGACCGCAAACTTCGCACTTGGAACCGTCGATCGGCAAATCCCAACTGATAAAGGGACACTCCGGATCCGAACCCTTCTTGTCACAAGTATAGAATACACGACCCCTAAATTTCCGGGATTCACGGGATACCAGGCCGGACCCGCAAATCGGGCATAATGAAGCAACCGGAGTCTCAACATTGGCAGTATATTTGCATTCGGGGAAATTGCTGCAAGCTATGAATTTCCCGTATCTCCCTTCCTTAATGACCAAATCACCCTTCTGACAAAGCGGGCATTTCTCTCCTGTCGCCTGTGTCGCGACCTCTATTTTCGCGACTTCATTGATCGCCTTTTCAACCAGATCGTGAAAGGGTCCGTAGAATTGAGCAAGCACATCGATCCAGTCTCTCTTTCCAATCTCGATCTCATCCAATGACTCCTCCATTTTCGCCGTGAATGCTGTATCAACGATACTTTCGAAATTTTCAGATAGCATATTGGTTACAATGAGACCCAGCTCCGTGGGCGAGAGATATTTCCCGGCCTTATCTACATAATTTCTCTCCATGATCGTTGAAATTGTCGGAGCATATGTTGAAGGTCGCCCGATCCCCTTCTCTTCCATCGCTTTAATCAGCGTCGCTTCCGTGTATCGAGCCGGCGGTTGAGTAAACTTCTGCTCGGGAAGCAAGGAAAGAAGGTTCAGTGTCTCATTCTCGGTAACGGCTGGTAATTTCGCCTTGTTCTCCGTTCCTTCATCGCCCGGCTTCTCATCCGTCGATTCAACATACTGAGCCAAATAACCCTGAAAGGTAACCGTCTCGCCCGTTGATCGAAAAACGAGCCCGTTGCAGGCAACGTTTAATGTTACCGTATCGATCTCGGCCGACGCCATTTGGGAAGCGATGAAACGATCCCATATCAGTTTATATAATCGGTACTGATCAGCGGATAGTGCGCCTTGAATCGATTCGGGCGAAAGATCAAAATGTGTCGGACGAATCGCCTCGTGCGCGTCCTGAGATGCATTCTTATTAGAATACTTTCGAATATTTTTGGGAACAAACTCGGATCCGAATCGCTCCGAAATGATTGCGCGGGCTTCGTTTGACGCCTCTTCCGACACGCGAACGGAATCGGTTCTGATATAGGATACGAGCGCAACCTGTCCGTAACCGTCTACTTCAATGCCCTCATAAAGCTGTTGAGCAACGCTCATTGTTTTTCTCGACGGGTAACTGAGGCGTCGTGAGGCTTCCTGCTGTAAAGTGCTCGTTGTGAAAGGCGGATAAGGGTTTGTCTTCTTGCTGCCTTTTTTAACCTGGTCAACTTGGTATATCCCGTTCTCCAACAGTCGAATCGTGTCCTGTGTCTCGGATTCTGATGTGAGTTTTACCCTCTCGATTTTTCCGTTCTTTTTACGCCCGTAAAATTTAGATTTAAACGGGAACGACATGTTCTGAGGTGTCAGTTCGGCGGTAAGAAGCCAGTATTCTTCAGTTTTGAACGCATTGATCTCCGTTTCCCTGTCAACGACCATCTTGGTTGCAACCGATTGAACTCGTCCGGCGGATAATCCTTTGCGAATTTTTTTCCAAAGAAAAGGACTTAACTCATATCCAACCAAACGATCGAGAACTCTTCTGGCTTGTTGGGCATTCACAAGATCAATATCAATCGAGCGGGGTTTCTTAATTGCTTCCACAACGGCCTTTTGAGTGATTTCATTAAAGGATACCCTGCACATCGACTGAGGATCGATTTTAAGAATAGCGGCAATATGCCACGCGATCGCTTCTCCCTCACGGTCAGGGTCGGTAGCGATATATACGGAATCGGAATCCGAAAATAACTCCTTCAGCTCGCGGATCACCTTTTCTTTGCCGCGCATATTGATATACATCGGCTTGAATCCGCGTCGCACATCAACTCCAAGCGAAGAAGACGGCAAATCACGAATATGACCGACTGAAGCGGCAATTCGATAATCCTTTCCCAAATATCTCCCGATAGTCTTTGCTTTTGCGGGAGACTCAACGATCAGTAAATGTTTTCCCATGATTGCTTTTCATCCTTAAGTCCGTTTGTAGAAAATCATTTACCATTATATACTTCATGTGTAGGGAAAAGTCAAAGCAAATCGATCGCGGTGTTCGATCACACGTCCACTGAAGACCAGTTCTGAAAGCAAAGGAGCGATTGTCGCAAATGGGACTTCTGTCGTTGTAACAAGCTCATCAGCAGTCAAATCCTCGTTGTTCAACGCATCAATGATCAGTTTGACTACCTCCTCTTTTTTAAGTTTTTCAGGATGATCCGGCATAAGTTTCATGACCTCACTTTTTCTCAGATCGCTCCTGATCTTGTCCATCTCTTCATAAAAGCGAGTTCCGGCAAGTCGAGCGATGATGTCGTCAGCGGAGATTAGAATCTCGGCACCATCTTTCAGCAGATATAAGTTTCCTTTGCAATAAGTTGAATAAATACTGCCGGGTAATACGAAAACATCCCTTCCTTGTGCTACCGCAAAACTTGCTGTGTGAAGTGTACCGCTGAACTCTCCTGCTTCCATGATCGCGACCGCGTCACTTAATGCGGACATGATCCTGTTTCTTGCCGGAAAATATCTTCGATTCGCTTCCTGGCCGGGCGGCATTTCCGAAATAAGAAGTCCGTTTTCCGCAATCTCTGTAAAGAGGTCTTTGTTCTCGGGAGGATAGACCAAATCCAGGCCGCATGCCGTGACCGCAACCGTTTTCCCTCCGGTTCGGAGAGCGGACAGATGTGCGGCCGTGTCAATTCCTCTTGCTAATCCGCTTACGATGACAATTCCTCTCAGAGCCAGTTCTCTGACAATATCGTCAGTAGCCCGAAGTCCATAATTACTCGGTTTTCTCGTACCGACTACAGCGACGGATCGCCCGGTCTCGGCTATCAATTCCGGATCTCCTTTGTAGTAGATTACCATTGGCATTCCGTCAAGTTTTCTCATAGAAGGAGGGTATCTATCATCAAATTCCGATATCGAGTGAATTCCGACATTTAAACACTCGCTTGATCTTTTGAAATAACGATCCCGGTCAATTTTCAATTTTCCGAGAGCATTCAAGCGTGTTCGATCCGATTCCGAAAAGCACGCAGATCCTCCGACCTTGGAAATTATACTTATTTGTTTGAAAAGATCTCTGTGTGTTTGAATCGCCTGACACATAATTAATTTCCTGATCAGCCTTGATCCGATTAACTTACCGACCATCAAATCGGATGTCAACAAATCCGCTGCAAGGCATTTGTATTCATCTTTTTCACACACCATTAATCACCGCCTTACTTTTCCGGATCGAAAATCGCCGGTCATATGTCGTTTCCGATTCTGTTCTTCGATTGCGATACAAAAATGCTTCCGAGATATGGTGTTCAAGAATATCCATCTCCTCTTCAATATCCGCAATGGTCCTGGCCACTCGAATAATCTTATTGATCCCACGAGCGGACACGTTCATTCTCTCGCCGGATAGCACGGCGTGTTCTAAGACTTCATGACTGATTCGAAAGAGATCTTTAATAAAGAATCCGTTTACCTCGCCATTAAGTAATGGCTCCAGCCCTGCCTCCTTACACCTCTCAAATTGAATACTCCAGCAATTCCCCACTTCTTTCCTTAATCGTTCGCTCTCCTCCCCTGATTCGGCAAGAACAGAATCGTAGAGCCCCTGGCGACGAAGCCGAAACAATTCGCAAAAAATGTCGATCCGATCAAGAAGAGGGCCGCTGATCTTGTGATCATACTGTCTTCTCTGAGAAACTGTGCATGTACATGCAGATGGATTATCAAGCAATCGACCGCACCGACAGGGATTCATCGCGCCGACCAACAAAAATCGTGACGGAAATATCCTCATCGGATCGGACACCATTCGATTCTCGCATTTGTTCTCAAGCGGTTGGCGAAGCATATCCAGAACCCGGGGAGAAAATTCAGCCATTTCATCAAGAAACAGTATTCCGTTTGTAGAACGGGATAATTCTCCCGGAATATTCCTTACTGCGTCACCCAGGAGTCTTCCTGCTGTGCAAGATTGATGTACATATCGAAATGGCCGGCTATCTCCGAAAAGCTCTTCTTCGGAGAGAACCCGATCCGTACTGATGTTCTTAAGGTACTCTATTTTCTCCGAAGCGCTCATCGGCGGAAGCAGTCCGCGAAGAACTCTCGCGGCGGTCGTTTTCCCGCTTCCGGGACTTCCCGTCATAAGAATGTTATGCATGCCGGACGCGGCGAGTACAATTGCCCGGCTCGCCTTGGGCTGACCCTTAAGGCAGGAAAAATCCAAAGCGGTATTGCTCAATCCTGTATGCGATTCCTCTGACTCATCTTGAGAATGATCCGTTTTCCCGACCGGCGGAGAATTCATGGCGAATGACTGAACTCGTTGAGGGTCGCCCGATGAAAACGAATGACATGTACACGCTCGACCTTCTTCTCCTTTCAAGATCCGAACCGCACGGTTCAGACAACACGCACAATCGGCTCTGATCCCCAGAAGTTCTGCTTCACGACGGTTCGCGTCCGGAATGATAATGTGAGCATCCGTTCGATTCGCGATAGCTGACAACTTTGAAATGGCTCCGGGCGTGTCGCGCAAAGACCCCGTTAGCGTCAATTCGCCGAATGCGATGATCGGTCGATCATGTCGGAATGAAACCTGGCCGGATGCCATCAGAATTCCGAGTGCCAAAGGCAAATCGAATGAGGATCCGCTCTTGTGGATATATGCCGGAAAAATACCGATTGTAATCCGCGCGGACGGAAATTCATATCCGAGTTGCCGAATGGATGCCCGCACACGTTCCCTGGATTCCCGCACAGAAGAATCACAAAGCCCCACGATCTCAACCGAAGGCAACCCGGGCAGGATGGATATTTCCACCAATGCCTCAACACCGTCCATGCCATTCATGAAACAGGTGAATATTTGTGAGTAGCGACTTCTTCTTACAGCCACATCAAACCTCCGAACTTCTACATTCTATCGACAGTTTTGTGGGATCCGACAGAGCATTTTCGACATTCAGGCACCTTTTCGACAAAAGAGAATCGAGGTTCAATCCTGTTTCCTCTTATAGGCTTGTTTGCTGTCTACAAATCACTCAATAGTGGTATAATATCCCAAGCAATTGAGTCCGAACGTCATTTTTATTATCGGGGGAATCTTCATGAAGCTTGGAATAGTTGGTTTACCAAACGTCGGGAAAAGCACGCTTTTTAATGCCATAACAAGAGCGGGGGCGGAATGCGCGAATTATCCGTTCTGTACCATCGAACCGAATGTCGGCGTCGTTATGGTTCCGGACGAACGTTTGGATTATTTAGCCTCTTTGTATAACCCGCAAAAATATACTCCTGCCGTTGTTGAGTTTGTCGATATTGCCGGATTGGTCAAAGGCGCAAGCAAGGGCGAGGGTCTCGGCAATAAATTTCTCGCGAATATCCGCGAGGTCGATGCGATCGTTCATGTCGTTCGATGCTTTGATGATCCGAATGTGATTCATGTTGACGGTACGGCAGATCCCCGTCGTGATATCGATACGATTGAACTTGAACTGATTTTATCGGATATTGAGTTCATGGAACGACGGCTGGACAAACAACGCAAGGCGGTGAAAGCTCAGACGGCAGGCTCGACTTCCGTTCTTCAAATCTACGAACGAATCTTCGAAGCATTAAGTGAAGGTAAATCGGCTCGTTTGCTTGAGTTTTCCGACGATGAAACGGAAACTCTTCGTGACTTACCTTTATTGTCGATGAAGCCGGTTATTTTTGCCGCCAACATTTCGGAAGGCGATATCGGAAATGCCGAATCAGCACATTTTCTTTCCGTAAGGGAAATCGCGGAACAGCAGAACTGCCGAGCGATCCCCATCTCCGCCAAAATCGAAGAAGAAATCGCCCTCCTGCAAGATTCGGAGCGCGAAATGTTTCTGGAGGATCTGGGCCTTCAGATTTCCGGGCTGGATCTAATGATTCAGGAAAGCTACCGTCTTTTGGGGTTGATATCCTTTTTGACCGCCGGACCTCAGGAGGTTCGGGCATGGACCATCCGCGAAGGTACAAAGGCGCCTCAGGCTGCGGGAAAGATTCATTCGGATTTTGAGCGCGGCTTTATCCGAGCGGAAGTCGTCGCGTACAAAGATCTTTTTGACGCCAGAAGTTACGCCGTAGCGAAAGAGCGGGGTCTTGTCCGTTCGGAGGGCAAAGAATATGTAATGAAGGACGGGGACGTCGTCCTATTTCGATTCAACGTCTGATTCGTCAGTCGGTTGCTCATCATATTTTTGAATCGGGGTTTGCGAAGACTCCGCTTCTTTTTGCGCGGACCGAAACTTTCGGGTAATGATTAGGATCATCGATACAGTGACCAAATGAAGCCCGAGTATAGCTGCTTCCGTAAGGATCACATTCTGAACATCTATTTCCGGTCTGTATCGTACAATGAAATACGCAACTACGGCGCACGACAGATAAATCAAAGTGGACAGTTTAAGAAAACTGCCGGTCGGCGGGCGCAACCGATCCTTTACCAAACGGATTCCGATAAGAGATATGCCCGCAATTATGATCGCTGCCAGAGCGACAGCTTGCGACAGACTCATATTCGTATCCCCCGTTCGTGGAGCTCCTTTGCAATATGCAGTTCCACCTCCGATACCAAATCCTCTTCGGTACCGTCGTTGACGATTACAATATCGGCAAGCTCCTCATACTCCCCCCGTGTCATTTGCATGCTCATCCTGCGCTTGGCTTCTTCAATCTCCATTCCTCTGTCAACCAGTCGATCCAACCGGATCCGCTCGTCCGCACTTATGACCCAGATCTGATTGCACACATCCAGAAATCCCCTGCGAACCGGTATCGGCACATCAAGCACGACGAGTTTGGTTCCTTTCTCCTTCTCAGAAGCTAATTCCGCCTCGATACTCTCGAAAACATGTCTGTGAATGATTTTTGATAGGAGATCCAATCTCATTCTGTCCGAAAACACTAACGACGCAACATATTTTCGGTTCATGGAACCATCCGCATCGATTGTTTTGTTCCCGAACGATTCCTTGATCTCGGGTAGAGCCGCTCCGCCGATTCCCGTGACTGCTCTCGATATCTCGTCCGCATCCAGAATCCGGATACCTCGCGAACGAAAAACATCCGCCGCCCTGCTTTTTCCGCTTCCGATCCCACCGGTAATTCCGATCACAAACATATTATTCAACCTTCTGTTCGCTTATTGATCCGATTGTTATTGCCGGTTGTCGCGACAGGGAATGACGGCAATGACAATGATCTGGTCTCTTTTATTCTTTGCATTCATACCAACTCTTTCCGATGCAAATGTCGGATATCAGAGGAACGGAAAGCACTGCGGCGCTCTCCATGGCATTTCTAAGGATCACCGAGGCGGCGTCCGCATCCTTTTCGGAACACTCAATAATCAGTTCATCATGAACCTGAAGGATCAGTCGGGCGTCCAATTTCGCACGCGAAAGATCGTCACTGACGCGATTCATTGCTATTTTGATGATATCCGCGGCGGTTCCCTGGATCGGTGTATTCATCGCCGCGCGCTCTCCGAAGGAGCGAATATTGCGATTGGGAGAGGTAAGCTCGCGAAGAATCCTCTTGCGCCCGAACATCGTCTCAACATAACCCTTCTCATAACCAGTCGATTTTAACGAGTCCAGATACTCCCGGATTTTCGGATATTGCTCGTAGTATTTCTCAATATACGTATGTGCCTCGGCGAAGGACACACCTAGATCCTGAGACAACCCGAAATCGCTGATGCCGTAAACGATACTGAAATTGACAGTCTTCGCGGCCGACCGCATATGCGGCAAAACCATGTCTTTCGGCACCCGGAAAATATTCGAGGCGGTATTGGTATGAATATCTTCCCCATTCAGAAATGCGCGAACCATGTTCTCGTCTCGCGAAAGGTGAGCTAAAAGACGAAGCTCAATTTGTGAATAATCGGCATCAAGAAGAACATATCCTTCGGGCGCGATAAACGCTTTGCGGATCAATCTTCCGAGTTCGGTCCGGATCGGAATGTTCTGAAGATTCGGCTCCGCGGAAGATAATCTTCCGGTCGTAGTCATCGCCTGAGAGAAACTGGAATGAATTCTGCCGTCCTTCGGATCGATACCGCGGATGAGTCCGACAATAAACGTAGAGTCCAGCTTGGACAATTGCCGGTATTCCAGAATCAACGGAACGACCGGATGAAGGTCGATCAGCCGGTTAATTTCGTCGGAATCCGTTGAATATCCTCCGCCCGCGTTCTTTCTGCCGGACGGCAATCCGAGACGCTCAAAAAGCACCTGACCCAATTGTTTGGGTGAAAGGATATTGAACTCAACCCCCGCTTCCTCATAAACCGAGCGCTCCAATTCGGTCAGTTTCCGTTGAAAATCCTCATGCATCGAAGCCAGAAACTCCCGATCCACAAGAAATCCGGCCCGCTCCATACGATCCAAGCGAAGGACCAGAGGCATCTCAATGTCCATCGCCAATTTCTCGATCCCCGAGGCCTTGATCTGCTCCTCTTGTCTTAAAACTACGAGTTGCATCAGGATCGTCTTCCATACTTGTTGACGAAAGTGCCGGTCCGTCTTCAGGTCCGTACTGCTTTCTTCGGAAGATTCCCGAATCAAAGCTTCCAGCATGGTCATTCTCTTCTCTGTTTCATGACCTGCGATGTCATCACCTTCCGGCATTCTCGGATACGGAAGACCCGTCGAATGCTCGAAAAGCGTTTCAAAAGGCGGTGATGAACCTTCGATCTGATTGAGAAGATATCCCGCTATTTCCGTATCAAAGCATCGCGAAAAGGGTAAGGTTTCCGGTAAAAATTTGAATGTATCCTTTATAGAGAACCCGGCCGCCTTAAGTTTTATATTTTGACCGAAACCAAGCTCGAACAAGACGCGAAAAGCTTCGGAGATCATCGGGTCCCGAATAAGCAGAAGTTCATTTGCGGATGCACAAATCAATAATACCGGTTGCGAACTGCCGCCTGTCGCGACCGGAGGGGCATACGCGTCGAAGGTAATCGTCATTTCCCCCTTTTCTTTTATCATGCATTTTCTAATGATATCAAGAAAAACCCCCGGATCAGAAACCTCCGTAATATCCGGAATCGATACGGGGATAATGTCCGTATCGTCTGTCTGATCCGACCCAATATTCCGATCAGATTCGTAGGGCACATAATTTTCAAGCCCTGCCTTCTTCAATTGACTTCGGAGACCGAATCGATAGAGCAAATCCGCCAGTTTGTCCTTGTCCGCCTCCCGGACAGCAAATTCTTCCACCGAAAGATCGGTCGGAGCGTCGCGCTTTATCAGAGAAAGCTCATATGAAAGATATGCGGTCTCCCGATCAGCGGAAAGCTTTGCGGCCAGTCCCGCGGGCAGATCGGAAATATGCTCGTAAATATCGTCAAGCGTCTTATATTTACGAACCAGATCCAACGCAGTCTTTTCTCCGACTCCCCGAACTCCCGGAATATTATCGCTCGGATCACCCATCAACGCTTTCACTGTGACAAACTCGCCGGGCAAGAGACCGTAGCGCTCAAAAAACGCGTCAGTATCGTAGATTTCGGAAGTGGCTTTACCCGCTTTCGAAACCGGCATCACAACAACGGTGCTTGAACTGATCAGTTGAAAATCATCCTTATCACCGCTCAGGATATAGACCTTTATTCCGAGCTTCTCCGCTCTTTCGGTATAAGTACCGATCAGGTCGTCCGCTTCGTAACCCGCCAGTTCATATCTGGATATGTTCATCGCGTCAAGGATTTCCTTCAGGATCGGAATCTGTACGGCAAGTTCATCCGGCATCGCCTTTCTCTTGGCTTTGTAACCATCAAACATATCATGTCGGAACGTCTTTTCCCGGCGATCGAAAAGCGCTGCGATATGAGTCGGATTAATATCTTCGACATGCTTCTGGACTGTGTTCAGAAAAGTGTTGATTGCTCCGGTCGGTGTCCCGTCCGGTGCGGTCAGATTGCTCCTTCCGGACAACGCGAAAAACGCGCGGTTGACGATACTGTTCCCGTCGATCAGAAGAATCCTTTTGTTCCCGTCAACCAACATTTAATCCTCCTTTTGCCCTTTCTCTCCTTGTTGATCGAAAAGCATATGGGCCGTGCTTATCATCAACTTGATACGGTTCAGCTGATTGGCCTCGCTCGCACCCGGATCGTAATCGATCGGGACGATATTCGATTGCGGGTATTGCTTTCTCAGTTCTTTGATCATCCCTTTTCCGGTGACATGGTTCGGAAGGCAGGCAAACGGTTGAGCACAAACGATATTCGGCACACCGCTTTCGATCAGTTCGATCATTTCCGCGGTAAGGAACCAACCTTCTCCGCAGGCATTACCGCATGACAGTACGGTTTCCGCCTTCTTGGCGAGGTGACGAATGGATACAGGAACCTGAAATTTGCCGGACCGGGCGAGCCTCTCGTTAATGTGGCTTCTGTACATCTCCATGATGTCGATCAACCGATCGGATACATAGCCGGCGAACACATTGCCGTCCAAATTTTCGGCCCGCCAGAAAGGGTTATACGCGCAATACATGAAGAAGTCCAAAAGGCCGGGCATTACGGCTTCACAGCCTTCTTGCTCGATCACTCCGATCGCATTGTTGTTTGCGTCAGGTTGGAATTTCACGAGGATTTCACCGACGATACCGACGCGGGGCTTTCTAGGAATATCAAGGAGCGGAAATGCTTCGAAAGCCTCGATCATCCGATCTGTCAACTTTCGGAACGAGAGCGCGTCCTTTTCGAAAGAGAGCTTCACCGATAATTCTTCCATCAGTTTGGCGATTTCCGCCGTCACCGCAAGGTCCGCATCCGTGTCTTTCCGACCCATCCGGTATTCTTCCGACAGCCCGTCATGTTTTGATTCCCGATTAAAGAAAGCGACCCCTTTTCGACTCCAGATACGATACAGCTCGTTTGCCGATCCGGGGATCGTTTCATATGGCCGTACTCGAAGAAGAAGCGTGGACAGTAAATCTCCGTAACATAATGCCTGCAATGCGTGATGGAGAATGGGAAGAGTAAATTTCAATCCCGGATTTTTCTCGAAATTCTGAGCAGACAGGGCGATGACCGGAACATGCTCAAGACCGGCTTCGCGAAGCGCTTTTCGAAGAAAAGCGACGTAGTTCGTCGCGCGGCATCCTCCGCCCGTTTGAGTGATCATCACCGAAGTGTTGTTCGGATCTTCTTTCCCGGAAATGAAAGCGTTGATCAGTTGCCCGACGACCATTACGGTCGGAAAGCAAGCGTCGTTATTGACGAAGCGCAGTCCGCATTCGATATCCTCGGATGTAGCTTCCTTCAAAACCTTAATGCGATACCCGGCGTTCCTGAAAATCGCTTCAATAAACTCAAATTGGATCGGTGCCATCTGCGGAGCAAGAAGAGTATGTAACTTCTTGTGTTCCTTAGTAAACGGTACACGTTGAATGGTATAACCTTTATCGGACAGTTTGACCGGAGCGGATTTGCCAGAAGCGCGCTCATCCATCGCTACTTTCAACGAGCGGATCCGAATACGCGCGGCGCCCAGATTGCTGACCTCGTCGATTTTCAATAAGGTGTATAATTTCCCCTTGGCTTCCAGAATTTCCTGAACCTGATCCGAAGTGACCGCATCCAAGCCACAGCCGAATGAGTTCAGTTGAATCAATTCAAGGTTATCCTGCTCGGTGACAAAGGCGGCGGACTCGTAGAGGCGCGTATGATACATCCACTGATCAACGACTCGGATCGGCCTTTGCAGGCGTCCCGGTCGCGCAACACTGTCCTCCGTTAAAACAGCAAGCCCTAATCCGTTGATCATCTCCGGAATGCCGTGATGGACCTCAGGGTCGCAGTGATAAGGTCTTCCGGCCAAAACAATTCCCTTATGTCCGGATCGGTTCAGATCCAATACGATCTCCTGCCCTTTTTGATAAATGTCGTCCTTGTACGCTCTGTACTCCCGGCTTCCCGCATCCACCGCGCGCAGTGCCTCATCACGGGTCACGTGGGCATAAGAAAAGACTTCCGCAAGCTTATCGGCAAGCTTGCCGGCGTTATCAAACTGCAGAAAGGGATTTAGAAAGCGGATATTACGATAAGTTATGTTTTCAACATTATTTTTGATCACTTCCGGGTACGATGCGACGATCGGGCAGTTAAAATGATTGTTGGCACCTTTGTTTTCCTCGCGCTCGTACGGTATCGACGGATAGAAAATCGTCTCCACGCCCTTATTGATCAAATCTTCGATATGCCCGTGGACCAGTTTTGCCGGGTAACAAACACTCTCGGACGGAATAGAATCCATCCCCTTCTCGAAAAGATGATGATCGGATCTCGCGGATATTTGAACGCGGAATCCGAGCTGTGTCAGTACCGTAAACCAGAACGGATAATTCTCATAGATGTTGAGCGCACGAGGGATTCCGATCGTGCCCCTCGAAGCTTTGTCCGGGGAAAGAGGCTTATACCGGAATGTCCGGTCATACTTATACTTGAACATATTCGGAAGTTTATTCTCTTCCTTGTCTTTTCCCTCCCCTCGCTCGCATCGATTCCCTGAAACGAAGCGCTCGTTATTCGAAAAGGTGGAAATCGTCAGTTTGCAGTGATTCGTACAAAGCTGACAGACAGACATCTTCGTTTCCATCTTAAATCGCTCCAGCTCTTCCTCCGACATCAGAGAAGAACGGGCGGACGGATCGGTGCACTGTTTCTTCGCAACGATCGCGGCTCCGAACGCGCCCATGAGGCCGGCAACATTCGGGCGAATCACATCGCGTTTTGATATGAGTTCAAAACAACGCAATATCGCGTCGTTTAGGAATGTGCCGCCTTGAACGACGATTCTTTCACCCAATTGGGATGTATCGCGGATCTTGATTACCTTGTAAAGTGCGTTACGAACGACGGAGTATGACAAACCGGCTGAAATATCTCCGACGGAAGCTCCTTCTTTTTGAGCTTGTTTCACCTTTGAATTCATGAAAACTGTGCATCGCGTACCCAAATCGACCGGGCTTTTCGCGGAAAGAGCCTCGATCGAAAATGTGTGAGAGTCCATTTTCAGGTTTTCCGCAAACGTCTGTATGAAGGAGCCGCATCCGGACGAACACGCTTCGTTCAGCATGATCGAATCAATGACACCATTTCTGATTCGCATGCATTTCATATCCTGACCGCCGATATCGATAATGAAGTCGACTTCCGGACAGAAGTATTTCGCGGATTGGAAATGGGCCATGGTCTCGATCTCGCCCATATCAACCCGAAGCGCCGCCCTTATGATATTCTCTCCGTATCCTGTCACACACGAATAAGCAATATAAGCCTCCTCGGGCATCTGCTGATAGAGTTCCTTCATGATCTTCACTGAGCTTTTAACGGGATTGCCCTTGTTGCCACCGTAATAGGTATAGATCATCTGGCCTTCGGAATTAATCAATACGGCCTTCGTGGTGGTACTGCCCGCATCGATGCCGAGAAAACACGGTCCCTTTTGTTTGAGAAGATCGTATAATTCCACCGTTGCCTTCTCGTGGCGATCATCAAAAGCCCGCTTCTCCTCCGCGTTCGCGAAAAGAGGCGGAATACGCGTAATATCCGGAACGAATCCGCTCTTATTCTTAAAGGACTCCATAAGTTCCCGCACCGATGTTTCTGCGCCGGAGGCTGATAAGGCCGCTCCGAGTGCGACATACAGTTGAGCGTTCTCGGGCATCCAAAAAGATTTGGCTTGATCGGCCAAGGTTCGCTCGAAGGCCTTTCTCAACTCGGAGCAAAAATATAGCGGTCCTCCGAGAAATACAATGTGTCCGCGGATCGGTCTCCCGCATGCCAAACCCGCGATCGTCTGGTTGACTACCGCTTGAAAGATCGAGGCCGCAAGGTCCGCTTTGGACGCACCCTCATTGATCAGGGGTTGGAGATCGCTTTTGGCGAAAACACCGCACCGGGAAGCGATGGTGTAAAGAGATTTATATTCTGCGGCCATATCATTGAGACCGTCGGCATCCGTCTGAAGAAGCGTTGCCATCTGATCGACAAACGCCCCTGTTCCGCCGGCGCAAGTACCGTTCATCCTCTGTTCCGGAACAGGATGCAGATAAGTGATCTTCGCATCTTCACCGCCAAGCTCAATGATTACATCGGTCTCCGGATGATATCTGCTGATCGCGCTCGTCTCAGCAATAACCTCTTGTACGAAATCAAGCCCGAGCCATCGCGCGACCGAAAGCCCGCCGGATCCTGTGATCGAAAGCGCGACGTTAGCATCCGGAAATTCGGCGTCGAAGTCCTCGAATGCCTTCAGAAGTTCTCTCTGGATATCGGAATGATGTCTTCGGTACTGCTTGTAAAGAATGTCCTCTCCGTCCAAAAGCACGATTTTAACGGTTGTTGAGCCGATATCAAGGCCCATACGAAGTTGATTTTGCATCTGTGATCCACCTTATAAAAACAATTCTACGGTTGGTCCCGGCCTACGAACGGCCGTTCCTTGTCCCGCGGTTGACTTGATCGTCTTTGATTCGCTTGGCCCCCGTTCGAGCGGTCGCGCTTGCCTGTTCACGCTCACGATCCTCACGCTCCTTGAGCGACTTTTCTTTGAGCGCGCTCATCTTCGCCCGGATATCCGTACCGGCTTTACGACCCGTTCCATCCTCGCCGAAAAGTAGTTCCTTGACATCATCACGAAGAGAGATGCAGAGAAGTTCATCCGGTATTCCGATCTTCATATCCAACACTCTCCCGAAAATATCCGTCGCCCGGAGCCGGAGCGCATCAAACGCCATCGCGACATTTCTCTCGAAACCTTCATAATCACCACTGATACCCAACAGTAACGGCAGTCCGACAAAATTGAGCCGAACATAGGGTAATCCGCGCGTAAAAACCAAGTGCAAAGCGATCAATTTCATATATGACTCCAACGCGATAAATTCTTGCGCGCAGAAAATCGCGATCGAATGATCGGGAGCGATCAACTCAACATCCGAATACTCGTTTACGAATCCGACCGACCAAAGGTAATACATTTCCCGAAAGACTTCTCTCTCGAAAATCGTGTACTCTGCCGCAAGCGGGCGAGCCAACAAAACGTCTCTTTTTCCGAAAAGAAACTGCAGGTAATCCTTCTCAAGATGAGCCGGAACTCCGGCCCATTTGCAGTATGCGGCTATATCCCGTGCATTGAACAAATAGTGCGCCATTTGTGTCCCTCAACCCTTCGCGGTACAGACTAAGATTATAACATAATCCGAGTATGAGAAAAACGATAGAGACGGATCGTGAATCCCATAAAATAAAAAAACCGCTTCGTTCTTGAGCGAAGCGGTTTCATGGATGCAGTTAAGAGATGTCGAGGATTATACTTCCGCAACATCCTCGGCGGCACCGAACAGATTAAGTCTGAACAATAGAGACTCATCTTCGGGGTTTGCGCAATAGATTTTTGCGTTTACCAATTTCCCGCCCTCAATCAGCTTAACAAGTCCGGTAATCTGGCTAAGCTTGCTTTTAAGATTGAAGCGGTCATTCTCATCCGTGATCAGCATAACATCGCCCTTACATGAATCAAGGGCCTTCATAAAAGCGTGGATGTCAACGTTGTTCAAATTAAATGCCTTCATGCTTCATACCTCCTTTTATTTTCGAGTCTTGATAAGACCCGGTTTGATGGATTAAACAGTAACCGACCACCAATTCGGTCAAGATGATTATAGCACGCGAAACGTTTTGTTGCATAGATGCCTTTGTACACATTACACATATGTTAGACGTCTATTTTGTGCTGTATGCACAATTTCTGCCTTGGTTTTCATTCCGGAACCGCGCGACACAGAAAGAAACTCCCTTAACCGATCGAATCGGGTCAGTCCGGTCGATAAGAATCCAATTCTCCGCTACGTCCAGATTTTCGAAAAAAGCATCTGCCTCATACTCTGCGTCGATTTGCGTAATAATCGCCTCATCGCAGTACGGAAGCAGTAACCGGTATACCTCTTCTCCACCGATGACAAAGACCACCTCCTCCATGTGCCGATGGAGATATTCCTTAACCTCGGAAAAGGAGTGAAGAACGACGGCACCGGAGATTTCCAATCCCGGATCTCTGCTTAATACAATGTTTTGTCTGCCCGGTAACGGACGCCGTCCGGGAAAAGTATCCAAGGTCTTGCGACCGTAGATGATAGTATTTCCGATTGTATATCTTCGAAAAACATCCTTCTGGTCTTCCGGAAGTGAAACCAGTAAACGGCCATTATTTCCGATTGCCCAATTTCGATCCACGGCGGCGATCGCGATCATTCGTTCCTCCTTTCTCACACGGCGACGGGGATCCCCGTGATCTTAGGTCCGTAACGGTATTCGGAAAGCCTGACATTCTGAGTCGTAAATGAATAGAAATTCTGAACATCGGGATCAATAATCAACTTGGGAGCGGGATACGTCGGACGCTTGATCAACTCCTCCACGATCGGAATATGACGGTCATAGATATGAGCATCCGCAATAACATGAACCAATTCACCCGGCTCATATCCGCAGGCTGCCGCCATCATGGCAAGAAGTGCCGCGTATTGGCACACGTTCCATCCGTTGGCAACCAGCATATCCTGAGAACGTTGGTTCAGAATTGCATTAAGTTTTTTACCGGTAATATTAAATGTTACCGAATATGCGCAAGGATAAAGATTCATCTCATGCAGGTCGGCATGTACGAAAATATTCGTCAACATCCTTCGGCTGTAAGGATTATTGGTCAGATCGTACAGAACCCGGTCGACTTGATCAAATAAGCCTTCCTTGTATTTGTGTTTCACGCCGAGTTGGTATCCGTAAGCTTTGCCGATGGAGCCCGACTCATCCGCCCAAGAATCCCAAATATGACTGTTCAAATCGTGAACATTATTGGATTTCTTCTGCCAAATCCAGAGAATCTCGTCAAGAGCGGCTGAAAAATTGATATAGCGTTGAGTCAGTATCGGAAACTCATCGGACATATCATACCGGTTAACGACACAAAAACTTTTCATCGTGTACGCAAACGATCCATCCGACCATTTGGGGCGAACGCGCTCGTTTTCGGTCGAAAAGCCTTCGTTCAGAATTTGCTTGCAATTGGAAATAAAAATATCATCCGCTCTGCTCACTTGATCCTCCGTGCCCTGCATACTGAATCTGTACTTCAATATTAGCACAAGGAAACATCATTTCCACGGTAAGTCCTTCATTTTGCGTTTCCATCTCATCCGATGAAGTTTTCTCTTGATGAAAGAAGAGGTCCCGTCAAACATTGTTTTCCCGAAGAAAATAAACACATTTAAAAGAGAAATCAGGATTGCCGCCCGAATCGGCCAATTCGAAAAGATAAACATCAGCATGTATATTGCAGCATTTGCGATTCCGATATACTTCATCTTGACAGGGATGAAGAAAAACAGGCGGATTTCAAAATCAGGATTCAATATTGCAAAAGCAAACAAGATCGAAAGATTCAGGTACGTGTTCGTCGTGCTTCCCAGAATAAGGCCGCCGATGATCGTAAAAAGTACGCCGCTGAAATAGAAAAGGTTAAATTTGAGAACGCCCCAGTATTGCTCCAGAAATGTTCCCATCAACCAGAACAAATAAAGCGCGAAAAAAATGAAAATGGGATGAGAAAAGGGCGGTATTATTATAAACGAAATGATTCTCCATATCTGACCGGAGAAGATAGCGTCCCTGTCAAAGATGAACTGACCGATCAATCCTTCTTTTCCGGTCAACATGAAAATATAATCCAACACATAAAGTATCGCCATCGCAATGACGATGCTCTTGATGAGTTGGGGGATCCCGGAACCGGAATATTTATACAGAAATCGTTTGATTTTTTTGTTGATCGTCCCCATAAATAACCTCTCGAAAAGAAAACACCCCATGACCATGATTGGAATCACGGTCATGGGGCTGATGGTCGGAGTGAGAAGACTTGAACTTCCGGCCTCTTGGTCCCGAACCAAGCGCTCTACCACCTGAGCCACACCCCGGAACGACGTTTCCTATCGTTGACCAATAGAATTTTACTCGTTATGGGGCAAACTGTCAACGCGATAATTACAGTGTTTGATGGTGAATGATTTTATCCGAAATTTCTCGTAAAAGCATCTCTGCTACGGCATCAATCGCCATCGTGCCAAGGTCTCCCTCGTAGCGGGAACGAACGGATAATGTACCGTCCTCCACTTCCTTATCACCGATTACAAGCATATACGGAGCCTTCTCGATCTGAGCCTGACGAATCTTCTTTCCGATCTTTTCTTCCCGGAGATCCACCTCAACCCGAAGACCTTTGCCGATTAAATCTGCGGCGATCACTTTCGCCGCATCGGCATGTTTATCCGAAATCGGAAGAATTCGTGCTTGCTCCGGTGCCATCCACAAGGGCAATGCTCCGGCATATTTTTCAAGAAGAAGCGCAAGCGTCCGCTCGTAACATCCGATGGATGTACGATGAATGATATAAGGATATTTCTTCTGTCCGTCGCTGTCGGTGTACTCCATACCAAAGAGCTTTCCCTGTTGAAAATCGATCTGAATCGTTACCAGTGTGTCTTCTTTTCCCCATACGTTCTTGGTTTGAATATCCAGCTTAGGGCCGTAGAATGCCGCTTCACCGTCCGCTTCCTTGTAGTTTAATCCGAGATCATTCAGGATCCGTCGCATCTGGTCTTGAACGGCTTCCCATTCTTCGGCTGTTCCGACATATTTCTCCTTATTGTTGATATCCCATTTCGAAAAGCGGTATGTAACATCTTCCAACAGGCCGACGGAGTCCAGAATGTACGTCGCCAGATCCAACGCTCCTTTGAATTCGGGCTCAAGTTGTTCCGGTGTGCAAATCAAATGTCCCTCGGAGATCGTGAATTGGCGAAGTCGGATCAACCCGTGCATCTCCCCGGAGGACTCATTACGAAACAGAGTCGATGTCTCCGCATACCGTATCGGAAGGTCACGATAGCTCCTGGACTCATTCAGGTAAGCATGATACTGGAACGGGCAGGTCATCGGTCGGAGTGCGTAGATCTCCGAATCGTCCGCGTCCGGATCTCCGCGCTCAAGTGCGGAAGTATCCCCCATCAGAAACATTCCGTCGCGATAGTGATACCAGTGTCCGGAGATTTTATACAAATCGGATTTTGCCAGGAAAGGAGTCCGGGTATACTGATAGCCTCGTTTGATCTCCTCGTCCTCGACAAAGCGTATCAGAGTCTGAAGTACTCTCGTGCCCTTCGGAAGCATGATCGGAAGACCCTGTCCGATACATTCGGCAGTTGTAAAATACTTGAGTTCACGACCGATTTTATTGTGATCTCGCTTCTTTGCCTCTTCGATACGGTTCAGGTGTTCTTTCAGGAGCCCTTTATCCGGAAAACTCGTTCCGTAAATCCTCCGAAGCATTTTGTTTTTTTCGCTTCCGCGCCAGTACGCCCCCGCGACCATAGTCAACTTATATGCCTTGACCTCGCCTGTGCTTTCCAGATGAGGTCCGGCGCACAGGTCGGTGAATTCGCCCTGTCGGTAAAAAGAGATTTCCGCGTCTTCCGGAAGATCGTCGATTAACTCCACCTTATAGGGCTCATTCATCTGCTCCATCATCTTTCTGGCTTCGACTCGAGGCAATACAAAACGCTCGACCGGGAGATTCTCACGGATGATTTTTGACATCATGTCCTCGATTTTTTCAAGATCTTCCTTATTAAAGGTCTCATCACGATCAAAATCGTAATAGAAACCGTCATCAATTGCCGGTCCGATCGCAAGCTTGGTATCCGGCCACAGCCGCTTCACCGCCTGAGCCAAGATATGCGAACTGGTATGCCGATAGCTTGTTCTTCCCTCTTCACTGTTAAAATCAAACATATCATTTCCTCCTTCATAAATACAAAAAAACCACGCATTCCATCCCCTCTGGGGTGCTGGTCGCACGGTTCCACCCAAATTGCGTCTATTAAACGCCTCTTCATTATCGCGTTAACGCCGCCTGCGTCCTCGGTTAATCACACTCCGTGTTTTCCCGGGCAACTCAAGGGGGGTACACTCGACTGCTGATTCGCGAGGACTTCCAGCCATTGATCCTCTTTCTCTGTCGATCCATTCAATCGGTGCATATCCCTGTCATCGTCTTTATTATGTTGGTTAGTCTACTCCAAATAAAAAAGAAATGCAATATCGCGGTTCATATTGTTTCTCAGGCATCAGAAACTGCAATTAAACTACAATCATGTCCTTAATGGCATCGAATCGACCCTGCTTGATCCCCGGAACCTTCATAATATCCTCAATTTTCTCAAAAAGTCCGTGTTCCGATCGATATCTGATAATCGCCGCTGCGGTAACCTCCCCGACTCCGGACAGACGCATTAAAGCATCTTCATCCGCGGAATTGATATTAATCTTGCCGCTTGACTCCGCATCCTGTGAGTATTCTGAACCATCGTCATCTTCTCTTCCCCAGATGTATTGATTCACATCTTCGCGAAAGAATCCCGATGACGGCAATTTCACCCGGACGCTCTCGCTCGTATTTTCTTCTGTTATTGACGGAATATATATGGAGACCGGTTGATCCAGACAGTACACCATGTTGATGTTCTCAGATGCAGCGTCGGGACAAAGTCCCCCTGCCATATCGACGAGTTGAAAAAGAAATGTATTCCGAGCTACATAATATACTCCCGGCATTGCTACGGAGCCACAGATATAGACCGGAATCGGCTGATTCTGATCTATTACTGATTCTTCGGCTACGGACGACACCGCTATATCGGTCTGCTCGCGAGATACCTCCTCAAATTGTGAGGCATTGCCAAGGGAATCCGTCTCATGCTCGCTCGGCCCGGCTTGACGATACACGACGGAAGGTGGAGCTTTGGTTTCAAAATACAACCGAATACAACACGCGGTGAGTCCGACAGACGCCGCGATCAGAATACCCAGTGTTCTCTTCCTTGAAGACTCCATAGCATATGTACTCCCCCGATCACGATCAGTGTACCAAATTAAGATTTTTCGAGAGTTGAAAAATCCGACATATGCTCGATAATCCGTCAGAGACAGTAATCGAAAACAGACCTATTCCGGTTTCTCGGAGTCCGATGAAATAATCGTATTATCCTCCGGCCGTGTATTCCAAAGTTTCTCCAGGCTGTAATTGGAGCGCTCTTCGGGGTGGAAAACATGAACCACAACATCCTTATAATCCAAAAGAACCCATCTGGCCGTTGACATCCCCTCGATATGGTCCGGAGAGATTCCGTGAGAATCCTTCATAACGAATGATACCTCTTCTGCCAGTGATTTAACGTGCGTCGTCGATGTGCCTGATGCAACGATAAAGTAATCCGCAATGATCGTTTTCTGTGCGACCGGAATAATTTCGACATCGACCGCCTTCTTGTCAGTTAGGATCTCGGCGATTTTTTCACTTGAAGTTTTAGGGTCCATTTTTTCCTCCTTAAGGTTTGTAATTTCTTTTGTTGTTAGATCTTGTAGCGCCTCTTCCGCATATTTGTGAAAAACCATTCCTTCATGAACGAGGCATTTTTTGATAGCTGTAAGACACTCAATCATAGCGGCGTTAAGATCCGTTTCCGCTAAACGTCGAATCTCTTTGAGATCACTGAACTTGCGCGCAGGCTCAAGTTTGTCCGCTAAGAAAACGATCTTCTCTATATCCGTCATTCCATGTCGTCCTGTTGTATGATAATTGATTGCGTTCAATATCTCCTTATCGTCGACATGATAACGTTCAATGGCATATTGCGCACCGGCGGGTCCGTGGATCATTCCGTCGACGGGCGGTTCGATATAATAATCGTGACCCAGCATCTCAATTTGCTCCGGTTCCGACAGTTCTTTAGCGCAATCATGAAGCAGTCCGGCGATCGCCGCCTTATCCGGATCGGTTCCGAAGCGAATCGCATATCGCGCCGAAAGGACGGCTGTGTTTAAACTGTGCAAGAGTCTCTTCTCGGAAATTTCCAAAAACATGATTCTGCAAAATTCGACAATCCTCTCATACGTATGATCGCTCAACCTGTCGAACGGTCGATCTGCGGGATATAAGTCATGATCCGCGACAAATTCGGCCGCAGCCGCCGGCAGATTTGAATAATCGCGAGATTTTCTAATTTCTCTCGACGAAACGTCAACGGGTTCAATCGTGAAATAATCAACATTCCCTCCGTACATTCGCTCAAGCTCCGAAGCCTTATTCCGAGTTTCTTCGATCCGGTACCCGGGACGCTCGGCGACCAGAAGCGTGGCATTTGTCATGATTTCCCGCGGTCGATGCCATTTATCAAACTCGAAAAGGACATCGGATCCGCAGACTAAAAATAGTCTGTCATGAGCCGAGAGGGATTCTGCTTGCCGGATCATATTCAAGGTATCCAAGGTGTATGATATCTGATTGTTTTTCACTTCAATCGGAGAAACCGTACAATTCGGTATTTCCGACAGAGCGGATCGAGTCATGTAATATCGATACGGAAACAAAGAAACCGCGCGGTAGTTTTTTAGAACGGGAACTCCGGTCGGAACAACGATCAACCGATCGATCGACCCACAGGATAAAGCGCCGCGAATAACCGCCATATGGCCGTTATGAAAGGGATCAAAAGCTCCCCCGTATACTCCGTAATTCAAATCTTATTCTCCGTTTGACCGATATCATTCCGATAGTGCATATCGCGGAACCATATCCCGCGCACCCCTTCATAAGCCGAATCGATCGCCTTTTCGGTCGTTTCCGCGTCTGCGTAAACACATAGTACACGCCCGCCGTTTGTCAGATATTTCCCGTCAGACAGTCTGGTTCCCGCATGAAAAACCAGTTTACCGCAAGTTTCGATACCCTCGATTTCATATCCCTTTTGATAAGAGTCGGGATAACCGCCGGAGGCCATCACCACACAGCAAGAGGCCCCCGCTTTAAAAACCAGTTTGATCCGGTCCAAAGTATGATCGACACAGGCCTCGAATACTTCCATCAAATCATTTTGAAGCCGCGGTAGGATCGCTTGAGCTTCGGGGTCGCCGAAGCGCGCATTGTACTCAATGACCTTCGGACCATCACGGGTAAGCATCAAGCCGAAATAAATCACACCCGCGAAGGGAGCTCCCTCTTCCTTGAGCGCTGCGATCGTCGGTCGGATAATGGTTTCAAGGATCCGGTGCTCTTCTGCTTCGGTCAGATCCGCTCCGGGAGTGATTGCTCCCATTCCGCCGGTATTCTTGCCTAAGTCACCGTCAAGGGCGCGCTTATGATCTCTGGAGGAAATCATCGGCAATACCGTATCTCCGTCCGAAAATGCCAAAATCGTTAATTCGGGACCTTCCAGGCACTCCTCGATCAGAACGCGATCACCCGCGTTTCCGAATTTCTTTTCCGAAAACATCGCGCGTATCGCGTCCTCTAATTCCATGCGATCTCCGGCAATGATCACACCCTTTCCGAGTGCGAGTCCGTCCGCCTTAACGACTGCGGGCAGGGTGATTTCGCTGGCGTAAGAAAGAGCATCGCTTTCCTTTTCGAAAAGTCGATACTTCGCGGTCGGTATGTTATATCGAACCATGAGATCTTTGGAGAATGCCTTTGAAGATTCGATTCGCGCAGCGGCGGCACTCGGACCAAATGCGCGAATGCCCTGACTTTGTAAGCGATCAACCAAGCCCAGAGCCAATGGATTTTCAGGGGCAACCATAACAAAATCAATATTCTCTTCAACCGCGAACCGGGTAATGCCTTCTACATCATCCGCCGTTATCGGTACGCAGGTCGCAAGACCTGCTATCCCACCGTTTCCGGGTGCACAGAAAAGTTCCGTTACTCTTTTACTCTGCTTGAGCTTCCAACAAATCACATGCTCTCGTCCGCCCGATCCGATTACCAATACTCTCATCGTTCTCTCCGTGTTCTCCGTATTAATGTTTGAAATGACGCTCTCCGGTAAACACCATTGATATGCCGAATTCATCGCATGCGTCAATCGACTCCTGGTCTCTTTTTGACCCGCCGGGCTGAACGATCGTCGTAATGCCCGCTTCGTGAGCGACATCGACTACATCCCGGAACGGAAAAAACGCATCGGAACCCAGAACCGCGCCGCATGCCTTGTCTCCCGCGAAGTCCAGCGCAATTTGCGCGGCGCCGACTCGATTGGTTTGACCCGGTCCGACGCCAAGAGTCTGAAGGTCTTTTACCACTACAATTCCATTTGATTTGACATGCTTGACCACCTTCATCGCAAATTCCATGTCCGCGGAAAGATCTTTGTTTGGCAATGCTTTCGTGACAACGCGGGAACCTTCCTTTGAAATTACGTTTCGATCATGTTCCTGGACCAGAAGCCCGCCGACAACGCGCTTATAGTTCAATTCCTCAGCCGGTATCGGCTTTGAAACATCCGGAAGGATCAATACACGGAGGTTCTTCTTGGCGCATAGGATTTCTCTGGCTTCTTCCGTGTAGGACGGCGCAACAATCACCTCAAGGAAGACCTTGCTCATTGCTTCGGCGGTATTCGCATCGATCTCGCGGTTCGCCGCGACAATGCCGCCGTAAATCGATACGGAGTCCGCTTCATATGCTTTCGTCCACGCATCAAATATCGTATCACCGGAACCCACCCCGCAAGGATTGGCATGTTTAACCGCGACCACCGTCGGGTCCGAAAATTCTTTCAGGCAACAGATTGTAGCATCCGTATCCGCGATATTATTATACGAAAGTTCTTTTCCGTTGATTTGCTCCGCTTTTGCCAAAGACCCGGCAACCGGGAGCGCACTCTGGAAAAAGGTTGCCTTTTGATGCGGATTTTCGCCGTAACGCATCTCCGAGACCCGATCGAACGTGATCGTATACGGCGAAGGGAGAGTCTTGTCCTCGGATACACCGAGAAAATACGAGGCAATCAAAGCGTCATAGGCGGCCGTGTGCTCGAAAACCCGCTTCGCGAGGCGAAAGCGCGTCTCGTATGTAGTATCGCCGGTTTCTTCGATTTCATTCAAGACAATTCCATAATCCGAAGGATCGGTGATGACCGTTACATCATGATGATTTTTTGCGGCCGCGCGAAGCATCGAGGGACCGCCGATGTCGATGTTTTCGATACATTCTTCAAAAGTCACACCCGGCTTCATAACGGTCGCCTTAAATGGATAAAGGTTCACCACGATCATATCGACAAGGCCGATTCCGAGCTCACGGACTCGATTCATATGCTCTTCGTTATCACGGATCGCAAGGATACCGCCGTGGAGCAGCGGATGCAGTGTTTTAACGCGCCCGTCAAGACATTCGGGGAAACCGGTGACCTCCGAGACCTCTCGGCACGGAACGTTTTCCTTCTCGAGAAGCTTCGCGGTCCCGCCGGTCGAAAGAATTTCAATACCGAGCGAGACCAGTTTGCGCGCGAATTCCGCGATCCCCGTTTTGTCCGAAACACTGATAATAGCTCTCCTGATCATAGGTTTTCCTTTCCGGCGGTATCCTGTTCCGCCAATACCGTTACGATATTATCAACAATTTGAATCCTGTTATCCGCAATTAACCGGATGACTTCCGGTAGAAGGACTTGCTCACACTCGGTCATGATCCTCTGCTGGAGTGACTCCGCAGTATCGTCCGGAAGAACCTCCGCGGCCTTTTGCGAAATGATCGGTCCTTCATCATAATTCTCATTCACAAAATGAACGGTCGCTCCCGATACCTTAACTCCTCGGGCCAAAACGGCTTGATGCGGTTTGATTCCATACATTCCCGGGCCGCAAAAAGAGGGAATCAGAGCCGGGTGAACGTTTATGATTCTATTTGTGTAATGACGAGTTACCTTCGGACCCAGAAGCGATAAAAAACCCGCCAAAACAACCAGCTCGGCTTTGCTTTCGATGAGCGCGGAGAGCACTTCAGCATCATATTCTTCGCCGCCTGAATAATTTTTGCGCGAAAAGACACGGATCGGTATTCCCTCCGCTTCTGCCCGTTTGATTGCGAATGCACCGGGATTCGAAGAAATAACAAGCGAAATCCGAACCCCCGGAAGCCTGCCGTCCCGGATCTGATCAATGATTGCCTGAAGATTGGTTCCTCCGCCGGATACCAGAACCGCTATGTTCATTTCTTGTTACTTCCCTCCCGATAAGTAGCGGAGAGCGTTTCGCAAACAGATTCGGGAACACCTGCCGGGAATTCACCGTCGAAACAAGAGGCGCAATGACCGCATAGGATTCCTTCCGTGGATTTCTTTAATCCCTCAAGGCTTACATATGCCAGAGAGTCTGCACCGATCTCTCTTCCAATCTCCTCCACCGAGCTCCGTCTTGCGGTTAATTCATCTTGGTTCGAAGCGCTCACGCCGTAATAACAGGGGAAACGAACCGGCGGTGACGCGACACGCAGGTGCACTTCCTTCGCTCCCGCTTCTCGCAAGATCGCGATATTATTCCGGGTCGTTGTTCCGCGAACGATTGAGTCATCAACAATAACGATACGCTTACCCTTAACCTCGGATTTCAACACGGAAAATTTCAACTTGACAGACATTTCCCGTTGGAGCTGAGTTGCCTGAATAAAGGTCCTCCCGATATATCGGTTCTTCAATAAAGCAGAGCCGTACGGAATACCGCTTTCAAGCGCATAGCCCATAGCGGCCGCAACCCCGGAGTCGGGTGCCGCAACAACGACATCACAATCGCAGGGAGCCTCTCTCGCGAGCGCTTTTCCGGTGTTCACACGTGACTGGTGGATACTGGCTCCGTCCAAAACACTGTCCGGTCGCGCAAAATAGACAAATTCAAAAATACACAACTTGCCGTTACGGTGTGCCGTTTCCTTCGGCACAAAATAACGTGAACTCATACCGTTCTCGGAAATGGTCACCACTTCGCCGGGAAGCACATCCCTGACAATCTCGGCACCGATCGAATCCAACGCACAACTCTCAGATGATAATATGTAACTACTGTCCTTTTTACCGATGATAAGCGGACGGATACCCAGCGGATCCCTGAATCCGATCAGACGATCATCAGTCATGATTACGGTGGAATACGCACCCTTTATTTCTCCCATCATTTGTAAAATAGCATCTTCGATACAATCGGATGAAATACGATTACGGGCCAACAGAGAAAGCAAGACCTCAAAATCGGCCGTCGTCTGAAATATGGCGCCGAGCTCTTTAAGTTGATTACGAATCTCCCCCGCGTTAATAATCGCGCCGTTTGTTGCTATTGCAAGTTGCCCGGCCTTTGATTTGATTTGCATGGGCTGGATCACGTCAGATCCGGATTCATCCGAATCCGGAAAACGGACATGTCCAACAGCAGCATGTCCTGTCATTAACCCGAGATGAAGGTCGTCAAAAACATCAACGACCAATCCGGCACCCTTATGTCCGAGAAACTGGCCGCCGTGATTGACAACGATTCCCGCGGACTCCTGGCCCCTGTGTTGTAACGAAAAAATCCCGTAATAGGTAATACGCGCCGCTTCATGAAGAACCTTTTGCGTATCGAAAATCCCGAATACGCCACATTCTTCCACCCATTTCTCTTGCTTCATCCTCATTCTCCGATCGTTGATAACTTATCTTTCAGTCTTTCGTTCCGAAGCTCAACCGACATTTCAAGTTCCTTCTTATATTGTGTCAATCGATCCTCGAGCGCATCATCAGAAACGGAAAGGATTTGAGCGGCCAGGATCGCGGCATTCGCGGCCCCGTCGATCGCTACCGTCGCGACGGGAACGCCCGAAGGCATCTGAACGATCGCGTACAGAGCATCAACTCCAGACAGCGCGCCGGTCTTACACGGAACTCCGATCACGGGAAGTGTGGTAAACGCCGCAATCACGCCCGGCAGATGAGCGGCCAATCCGGCCGCAGCAATGATCAAGCCGAAACCGGATTGCCGGGCTGTACGGGCTAACTCAGCGGCCTTATTCGGTGAACGGTGAGCGGAACAGACCTGAGCTGTAAATGGTATATGGAATTTATCCAACAGTTTAAAACAGGGCTCCATCATCGGAAAATCCGAGTCACTGCCCATGACCACGAGAACTTTTTTTAACGACATCATTTACCTCCCGGAAGCGTCATACTTCCTGTGAAAAATATAGCAATCTAATAACGTCACGTCAATTCGAATCCGCTATTCGGGATCATCAGACCAGCGCAATTTCTTCATAACCCGATAATACTCTTCAGACCCGGGTTCGTAAGGCTTCGGACAATAATCATTACCCGGAAATGTTGAAGTCATGGAATACGGAATAACATTCAGCCGTATGTTGATCAGTTCCCCGAGATCGACAGTAAAAATACACTGAACAATAGCGGTGTCGGGATCTGTAAGCCACGGCTGACCTCCGAAAACGAAATTTGACAGGCTGTAAAGAATATACTTACCGTTATAGTATTCGATCGGTTGAAGGCGATGCGGATGATGACCGACATAAATATCCGCACCGTGATCAATAATATCATGCGCCATCTTCACCGCGACCGACTCCGGCTCATACATCCGCTCCACTCCGGTATGGACCGTAATGATAACGATTTCACAGCCCTCTTCGCGCATTTTGTCGATTGCATCGTAAATCGGTTTCATTTGGTACGGGAAATTGAACCCGGCCATTCCGATTTTGACTCCTTCGGTTTCATAATAGGCAAAGGTTTTATTATCGCTCCAATAAATGCCAGCGGCATCCAGGGCATCCTTTGTATCTTTCAGCCCTCGGTCCCAATAGTCGTATGTATGGTTATTCGCCAGATTGACTGCTTCTACTCCTCCGAGCGACAGGATTTCCGTATATTCCGGTTTGCCCTTGAATACGATTTCTTTCTCTCGAAAAGTATTCGAATCCGTTAACGGACCTTCTAAGTTCGCCAAAGTCAGGTGATCGGATTTCAATAGATCCGAAACGTTCCGGAACGGATATACGTAATCATCTCCGACCACTTTGTTAAAACTGAAGTCAGCTGAAATGACATCCTTATTCTGACCGAGCGTAGTATCGCCTAAAAAGCTGATCACTATATCTTTTGCCGTCGGCGTCGGTGACGGCGTCGGTGTTGAAGTCGGTGTAGGAGTCGGTGACGGCGTCGGAGTCGAAGTAACCGAAGTTGCATTCATCGTCGGATTCATAAATTCGTTCGGATTAATCACCATCGAACTCGACACACCCGTGCCGAAACCAGCGCAGGAAGAAGCCATAAGCGACAGCGAAAAAAGAAATATGATCCATCCCGGTCTAGCCTTCATTCAAATAAGTCCCATCCCCGATTCTATTAACCGTTCATGTTGATCGATACAATTACTATTATAACCTATTTACTCTGCATGCGCCCCAAAACGGAAAAGGTGTAAGGAAATCTAAATATACGAACAAACGAAGCGCAAATAAGCAACCGTACAGTTCACATCTTTGTGGCGCTCCGTTCAAAATGGATATGTCAAAAGATCAACGCACGACATCGATTATATCATTTTTTGAGCCAGCAATAGCTTTGATAGTATAGATTTCACGAGATTTTCCTTTCGATAATCTGTTTGACAATTTGCTCCGTTCGCCGACCTATTAACATTTATGACACACTAATTTTACAAAAACAATCGTACATTACTATGGCTTTTGATATTTAAAACGGGCATAATTTAGGTAGAGTTAAGACTAAAGAAAGGGGCGATCAAGATGGCAAGAATCGAAAGGGTCGTTGAAAAAATTGATAAGCTTGGGAAAAAACAGAATCTTGGCGCTCTGGTCAAGATGAAGGATGATCCGGACGATGAGGTAAGAGTGGCAGTCGCTCTGGCTCTCGGACAGATTAAGACGTATGATTCAGGAATGCAACTCATCCCTCTGTTGCGGGACAGCGCACCGGCAGTCAGAGCAGCCGCAGCAGAATCGGTCGGACTGATAAACGCCAAGCACTGTGAAGAATATGTCAAGAAGCTTGCATACGCAGACTCGGATCCGTCAGTTCGCCAGACCGCAAGAGAAGCATTGGACAAGATCAGAACCCGCGTAATTTGACGGTTATTCGTCCGTAAATACAAAGTCGGTCCACAATCTTAACGATTGGACCGACTTTTTTATGGCATCACTTGATGCCCGGATTCAGTCTTTCTTCGCGACTACTTCTCCCTGTTTCTTATAAATGCTGTTTGCCGGCACAAATCCTCTGACCATCGACAGCGGATAAACAATTGTGTTCCTTCCGATAATCGAAGCCGGATTGAGAACACTGCCACATCCGATTTCCGTGAAGTCGCCCAATACCGCCCCGAATTTTTTCATTCCGGTCGGCACCTTCTCGTCTCCGAAGCGAAACGTCGTCAATGAATGATCCGACTTCACGTTTGACGTAATGGCACCCGCTCCCATATGCGCCTTGTAGCCGAGAATCGAATCACCGACATAATTATAGTGCGGTACCTGAACGCCATCAAAGAGAATGACGTTTTTGAGTTCGGTTGAGTTTCCGACTACAGCATTTCTGCCGACGACCGCACTTCCGCGAATAAAAGCGCAGTGCCTGATTTCGGCACCGTGGTCGATGATGCAGGGTCCGGCTATATATGCGCTGTCAAAAACCTTCGCAGTTCTCGATATCCAAACATCTTCCCCTACTTGCTCATACTCATCCGCACTCAGAGTCGGCCCGATTTTGCGAATAAAGTCGGATATTTCCGGAAGCACCTCCCATACCAGGCTGCGGCCACGAAACAGTTCAGCCGTAATTGTTTTGTCCAGATCGAGCAGATCCGTTATTTGAATTCCGATCACCATATAAAATCCTCCGATTATTCAGATACCGTATATTTTATCAATTTCCGGGCTTCGTGTCTTTATCGAATTTTCCGATACTAACTTTTGTGTTTCGTGTATATTTATTATATTACGAAGTTTTACTTATGAAGGAGGCTTTTTATGGATATCGGGAAATTCTGTATTCGCAACGGAAAAAACTTTCAACTCGATTCCGTCGCTTGCAACGATTCCCTTGATTACTCAAAGAAGGACCGGCCGAAGGTCGAGAAAATGCTTTTCGATAACACACTCAAGTCTGCAGAGCTTCAGGATCGGCTTTTCGCCGAGAACAAACACAGCCTTCTGATGATCCTTCAGGCAACAGATGCCGCGGGTAAGGATGGTACGATCAAGCATGTAACAAGCGGATTGAATCCGAGAGGTTGTCATGTCCGGAGTTTCAAGGCACCCTCATCCGAAGAACTGGACCACGACTATCTCTGGCGCGTCAACCGTCAGTTGCCGGAAAGAGGTACGATCGGTATTTTCAACCGTTCCCACTACGAAGAGGTCTTGGTCGCAAAGGTACATGATCTTCCTTCCGGACAGCAACTGCCCGACGAATCGTTGAAGGAAGGTTTCTGGGAGAGAAGGTACAGACAGATTCGGGATTATGAGCGTTATCTTCACGAAAACGGTGTTGTCATTCTTAAGATCTATCTGCATCTTTCGAAGGAAGAGCAAAAGAAACGAATCATGAAAAGAATCGATGATCCCGCCAAAAACTGGAAATTCAGTGCGGGAGATCTGGACGAGCGTAAACACTGGGACGCCTATCAGAAAGCGTTTGAGAGTATGATTCAGAATACGGCGACCGATTTCGCGCCGTGGTACGTGGTTCCCGCCGATCGCAAATGGTTCGCGCGGACTCTGGTCAGCGAGATTCTCCTGAAAACTCTGGAGGATATTAACCCTGAATACCCTTCCCTTCCCGAGGATCAAACGAAGCTGCTCTCGCACTATCGTGAAATGCTGGAAGCGGATTAATCGAATCACATCGGCCGGGAAACGAGCGTCACGGGAGTTATTCGACCGTGACGCTTTTTGCGAGATTTCTCGGTTTATCGACATCACAGCCTTTATTGACTGCCATGTAATAAGCGAAAAGTTGGCAAGGCGTTACCGCAAGCATCGGCGCCAGAATGGGGTCGATCGGCGGAATCGTAAAGGCTTCATCACACGAACGAATGGCATTTTCTTTATCCTGCGAAGTTATACCCAAAACAACGGCACCCCTGGCCTTGACTTCGGAGATATTCGAGATCATTTTCTCCAGCAACCGATCTTGGGTCAGGGAACAAACCAC